>QWBY01000162.1_pt1 | contig 52127 bp, 39 predicted proteins | sample 1972471 | NCBI WGS metagenome assembly QWBY01 (sample SAMN09866722, study PRJNA288562) | Human gut metagenome isolate term6_stool, whole genome shotgun sequencing...
GAAACTTCTGACGAAGAACTTGGTGAAAAAATGGCACAAGCTAATAGCTTAGATGATGATGTTTCTTCTAATGATGATGTATCTGATGAAAAAGAACAAGAATTAAAAGATGAAGTTAGTCAAGCTGAAGATGAATTAAAACAAGCTAAGGCTAATGGAAATCCTGAAGAAATAGCTAATGCTCAAGCAAAACTTGATAGTGCTAATAAGAACTTGAAAGATTTTAAAGACAAACGTGCTGATGCTATTCAAAGAAAGAACTACAAGAAAGATATTGACGAAAAACAACAAGCAGTTGATACAGCTGAGACTTATCTATCAAACGCTAAGATGGGTGGAAAACCTGAAAAGATTGCTAAATCTCAAGCTAAACTTGATGAAGCAAAGGCAAATCTTGCAAATTCTCAACAAAATCTTGATGAATTTAATAAGAACAAAGTTAAAAAATCAGGTGAAAATGTTAAGACTGCACAAGCAAATGTTGCTAAGGCTGAAGCTGAGTTGAAGAAAGCAAAAGCTAGTGGCAATAAAGAACAAATAGCTAAGGCTAAAGCTAACCTTAACAAGGCTAATAATGAATTGAAACAAGCTAAAGCAGATCACGCTAATAACAAAGCTGTCGGTAATGTTGATTCTGCTAAATCTAAAGTTGAAACTGCTAAGAATGAATTGAGAAGTGCTAAGGCGAACGGTGATCCTGTTGAAATAGCTAAGGCTCAAGCAAATCTTGATAGTGCTAGACAAGGATTAGCTGTGGCTAATAAGGGAATGAATAAAGTAAATTCTGATAATAAAGTTTCTGAAGCTCAAGCAAATGTTGCTAAAGCTGAATCTGAATTGAAGAAAGCACAAGCTAGTGGTAATAAAGCACAAGTAGCTAAGGCTAAAGGTAAGTTACAAGCTGCAAATGATAATCTTAACAATGTTAAAGCACAAGCTAATGAAACATTGGCTAAAGATGATGTAAAATCAGCACAAGCAAGTGTTGCAGCTGCAACGAGTGCATTATCCGTTGCGAAAGAAAGTGGCAACGCCACAGATATTAAATCAGCTCAATCTAATTTGACAAAAGCTAAAGATAATCTTTCGACAGCTGAAGCTCAATCTAATGTTGTTAAGGCATCTAACGCTGTTTCTTCTGCTAAAGAAGAATTAAGACGTGCTGAAGCGTCAGGTCAAGGTGTTTCTGAAGCTAAGGATAACTTAGATTATGCTAAAGCTAATTTAACAGCACAAAAGGCTAATAAATCTGTTGCTCAAGCGAAAACTAATGTTACTCAAGCAACTAATGATTTAGCAAAAGCAAAAGCTAGTGGAGATTCTCAAGCAATTCAAAGGGCTGAATCTAATTTAAGTGAAGCTAATATGATTCTTAACAAAGCTGAGAACACAAGCAATATTGCAACTAAGAGAAGCAATGTTGCAAGTGCAACGAAAGACTTAAACGAAGCGATCGCTAGTGGGGATTCTGCAAGAATTACTAGAAGCCAAAATAATTTAGCAAGAGCAACTAATGAATTAACTAATTCACAAGTCAATAGAGCTAAAAACTCACAAGCTACAAATAGAGCAACTTCAAGTAGCGTAGCTGGTGAAATGGCTGGATTTAGAGCTATGAATGAGCCAAAAGTTGATGATATAAATCCAATTGTTGATTCTTCTGTTGTTTCTGCCGGAACTTTAGGATTTATGACAGCTAAAGTTCAATCTACAAGAGATCAAATGCAACAGTACAAGAATACAGGTAATTTAGCTGAAAAAACAGCGTCTCAAATTAATTATTCTCAATCAGTTGCAAATCAAAAAGCAGCTAATAGCATGAATCAAGTTTCTGATAATATTATCTTAGGCAAGGCTGATAAAGGTCAATTATTACAAGCTAAAAAGGATGTAGTTTCTAATTACAATGCAGCTAAAATGAATTATCAACAAGCACAAGCGACAGGAAGAAGTGATTTAATTGCTACTGCAAGTGATAATTTGACATCTGCTAGTGGAAACCTTCAAGCTTATAATGATTTGGCTAAGAAGTTTAACGATCACGAAAATGATAGAGTGTCTATGTTTGCTCAAAAAGGTTATGGTATAAGAGAAGATCATTCGAAATCAACTTATAACCCTGCAAATTCAATATATCGTGGAGAAACTAAAGAAAACTTCGCTAAAACTTTAGGTCAAAGTCAATTTAGAGGTAAGAATAGTGAATTTAATGAGTTAATTAAACAAAGCAATACTTCTAATGTTAACTCTGGAATAAATGCTTCAAAAGATTTTTATGACGAAATCCGTGATAAAGACGTTGCTAAAGGTGTTCAAAAGAGATTGTCTAAGTCATTTAGACGTAAAAATGATTCATACATCAATGATGCTGTAGGTTATTATTTATCAAGACGAAATGATGTTGCTAATAATTTACAACAAGCATTAGATGTTCATGATGAACCTAAGATTAGATATTACAAAGAAAAATTGAAAAATTTAAATTCTCAAATCGAGAAATTAAATGTTGCTAATGGCAAGAAAAAATCTTCTAGTTCATCTGGCGATAATTTAACTGGTAATGCGTTTAAAGATTTTGCTCAAGGATTTACTACTACAATGAATAAGAAGAAAGTTGATTCTTCTTCTGGTGGAAGCAAATTCATTGATATTGATTCAAAACCTACTCATAACATTCCTAAAGGAACTGTGAAATTAGATGATTTACCAGAACATTTAAAAGACGAAACAGAGGCACGTTCTTTGTTGAACAATATGAAACGCAAGTAAGTTTAGAGGGAAATTTTTCCCTCTTACTTATTGACTATTTAGTTTTTTTATAGTAAAATAATATTATCAAAAGAACTGAAATTATAAATTTTTTTCTATTTGAAATTCTATGACGATGGGGGGTGTCATTTATGCCTTTTTTGGTAACAGGTGCATTTGATATTGGTACATTCTTACAAAATCTTAAAAAAGTTGCTGAACTTTGGGGTAAGTATTTACTTATGGCTTTAGGTGCAATCCTTATTGTTTGGAGTGCGGCTAGAATTTTTAAATACTTCATGGCTCCTGATAAGTTTAGAGGTAGTATGGTTATTACAATTGTTGGATTACTTTTTGGTGGTGCTTTACTTCTTGGAGGATACAACTTGATGAAAAATGTCGCTGAAGGTGGTAAGAAAACAATCGAAGACCTTGGTAACGGTGGTATGATTATACCAATGTTGAAAAGTTATATACCTTTACGATTGTAGCATTATGCCAATGTTGAACAGCCTTAAACTTTAGGCTAAAATCCCTTTTCCTCTTTTGATGAGGGAGAGGGATTTTATTTTGAATAGAAAACTTTATTAAATAGAAAAAAATTAGAATAAAAAGAACAGAAAGGATGAAATATGAAAGATACTATAAATAATTTAAAATCTAAGTTTTTTTTAGATCAGCATCATGCGATGGAAAGGTTTAGTGTGCTTGCTTTAACTTTATTGGTTTTATTATGTATTGTTTGTGGTATTGGTTTTAAGCAATATATAGTTTACAACAATAATTTGATTAGCGATAAAGCTTTATATAATAAAGAGTTTACAACATCAAAAACAGGAATTAATGGCAAAGTTACTGGTATTTATACTAATAAAGATAAGACAAAAGCTTTAGTTTTACTTCACTTTGATGATGTAAGAGGAGTAACAACTAATGCTAAAAATTATCAAATGTTTATGACTGGTGCAAATATTACAGGTAATAGTGGTATTATTGCAAATAAACCTGTGGGTTCTGTTATATCTTTTGGAAATACAGGATATATTGGTTTATATTTTGCAAATAATGCAGGTTTTCCAAAACAAATTTGCGATATCGTTGTTCGTATTAATTCAGAGCTTTCTGAAGATAAAAGTAAAGACAATGCACAAAAGTTTGAAAATAAAGATGAATCTTTTAAGAAATATGACCAATTTACAGTTTATGCTAACTTAGGTGCTGCAAATGCACAAAAATTAGAATCTTTAAATACAACCGGGATACCTGAAATAATGAAGGTATATAATGAAACAGTTGGTGCTGTTCAAGAAAAAGAAATTAAAGATACGATGCAAAAAACTTTAGATGAAATGTATATTTCCCAAAATCGTATTAAAGAGTATGAAAACAGAGCTTTTGTTAAAAATGACGTATTGAGAGTCCCAACACCTGAAATAATCGCTGGTGATCAAATTGTTAAATCTAAGATTAAAGTTAAAGAAAAGAATGATGAAGGTATTGAAAAAGAAGTTGATAAAACCGTTTATAGTTATAAACCTAATAAGAGTTTTAAAGGTGCAGTAAATTTTGATTGGGAAAATGGTTCAATATCAAAAGGTTATTTAGTAGAAGCGATTGGCAATTATGAAAATCATGGTAGTTCGATTGATGAGTTTATAGCAAATCAAGGAAAAGATGCCCTTTTGAATAAGCCAGTCTTAAATATCGACCCAACTCAATGGAAGATGAATAACGGTTCTTATGTAGAATCTTTAAATACTGGTAATGAATTAAATGATAGATATGTTCAAATTAAAAATGATAATGACGCTTTAATTGCCGAATGGGAAAATTATTATAAATTGAAACTTGATTTCCAAACTAAACAATTGATGAAATTAATTCAAATTGATAATATTGCACATTTAGTTAACGATAGTTATAGTATTAATACGAACAAAAACGCATTAATTGTATATTAAAAGGTAGGTGATAGTTTTGGCAAATAATTCTATAAAAAAACCTAGTGTGCCTAAAGCACCTAAAAAAGTTAATCAGCCGAAACCAATTAAAGTAAATCGACCTTCTTCTAGTGATATTCAACAAGGTTATGTGAAGAATCCAGAACCAAAACAACCTGAGCCTAAGCAACTCGAACCAAAACAATCTGAATCTAAGCAAACCGAACCTAAGCAATCTGATAAAAGCGATTTGAAAGATTTTAAAGATGAATATAAAAACGCTAAACCTACTGAATCTTCTAAACCTCAAGGTTTAGTTGATAAGGTAGGTACAAAGGCATTTAATAAAGGTTTAAAGGCGGCAGATACTGTTGCAAAAGCAAAATACGGAGAATCGTATGACCAGGGCAAAAAGGTAGTTGCAAAACCTATGGAGAAAAAACTTAAAAAGAACGGTATGAGTGAAGAAAGTGCTAAAAAGTTTGTTCAAACTGGTCAAGTTGATTCTCTGAAAGACGCTAAAGCTGTGTCTGACACTATGGGCGATGTAGCAATGCCCGGAGTCGGTAGATTAAGAAGATTTAGGAAAAAAACTAAAAACTTAAGACGTGTTGGTCGAGCTGGGGTTTTAGGTGCTAAAGGTTATGTGGGCTTTCAAATATTAAAAATGTTAAAGCTCGCTATGGGTTTTGCGAAAGCTGCTTTTAGTGCAATTTCTGGAGCTATCACAGGTGCGATTTCTGGTATTGCTGGTGCAATATCTTCATTTGTAACTGGTGCTATTAGTGCTATAGGCTCGTTTTTAGGAGTTGCGACAAGTGTTGCTACAACTATTTTCACAGGTGGTGTAATTGGAGTTACAGCACTTGCAATAACTGTTGCAACAACATTATTTGGTGGTGCGTTTGATCCTAGAGTTGATAGTTATCCACTTCAAGATTGTGAAGAAGAAGTAAAAGAATTAATGGGTAACGTTCAACCGGGGGATAATCAAACACAACTTGAAAATGCTAAGAAAATTTATTCCGTGTTTAAAACTTATGGTTTAAATGATAATCAAATCGCAGGCATACTTGGTAACTGGACTATAGAATCAGGAATAGACCCAACAGCAATCGAGGGTTTAGTAAGTGTTGAGAAGTACACAATTGGTCCAAAAAAGATGGATGCAATGAAAAATCACCATGCTTACACTAATAAACTGTTAAATAGTTATAGAATTTCTGTAAACAGACAACAATACACATCAACAGTAGATGGTACTTTATATGCTGGTTATGGACTTCCTCAAGTAACAGCAGGAGATAGAATTGAAAGACCAGCTAAAGCATTAGGTAAAAACTGGTGGGATATGGACTTTCAAATGGCGTTTATTTTAGCCAAAGGAAGTGAATTAACTACTGGTAAAAAAGGTGGTAAAGATTTTTTTAATACTTATAAAAAAGATTGTGCATCAAGTAGCCCCGCTGAATGTGCAGCGTATTTTTTAACAAATTACGAGGGTGTTCCTAATGATATTAATAAACCGAAAAGACTTACATCAGCAAATGAATGGATAAAGAAAATCAAAACTTTTCAAGTTGACGAGGGTTATGCTAATATGGTTATCGATTCAGCTAAAAAATTAGGTGCTATGGCAAGTACACAAGCTGTAGAAGATGCTTTAGACGATTGTAAGTCAGCTAGAAAAGGTATACCGATTGGTGGTAGAGCATATTCTGCCGCAGGAACTGTTCCTGAAAACTTGAGAGTTTTTAGACCTCACTCAACAGGTGCTGATTGGGGTAATGGTTCACCTAGAGGTCAATGCGTGTGGTATGTTTATAACAGAGCCAGAGAGCTTGGTGGATATTCATTGAGTTCGATGGGTGATGGTGGTAGATGGGGTGCAAGTGCCAGAAGGGGTCATTGTGGAACTCGTATTTGGACTTCATATCCTCGACCAGGTCTTGCTTTATCTACTAAAGAGGGTTATTATGGACACATAATGTTTGTCGAAGCTGTTACAAGTGAAGGTGTTTGGGTTAGTGAATACAACTATGTTTCGAGAGAAGTATTTAGTGAAAGATTTATATCTCACGGAATGGTTCACCAAAAAGGTGGAGAATATATTTGGATTGGTGTTCAACCAAACAGTTTCAATAGAAAGTAGGTAAATAACTGTTAAGAATAAATTATAAAATGTTATAAATAGATATTGACTTTTATAAGTTTTAATGATAGAATAATATAAAAGATTATAAGGAGATTTTAATTATGAGTGAATATTATTCTATCAATAAATTTTCAAAAATTTTAGGGGTGTCAGCACAAACACTTAGAAATTGGGATGCGAATGGTAAACTTCACCCTCATCATACTTCTAGCAATGGATATAGATATTATTCCCATGAACAACTAAATCAAGTTCTAAATATAAAACCTAATTTAGATAGAATTGTCGTTGGATATTGCAGAGTTTCAAGCAATAAACAAAAAGACGATTTAGAAAGACAAATAGAGAATATGAAATTATATCTAAATGCACAAGGAAGACCCTATGAAATAATCTCTGATATAGGTTCTGGAATCAATTATAAGAAAAAAGGACTAAAAGAATTAATTAAACGCATATCTCAAAATAAAGTAGACAAAATTGTAGTTTTTCACAAAGACAAATTGTTGAGATTTGGGTTTGAACTGATCGAATATATCGCAAGTTTACATGATTGTGGCATAGAAATAATTGATAATACAGAAAAATCAGATGATCAAGAACTTGTAGAAGATTTAGTTCAAATTATTACGTTATTTAATTGTAAATTATACGGTAAACGTGCAAATAAAACTAAAAAATTAATAAAAGAATTGACTGAATCAATAGGTGAAACAAAATGATAAAGTCAATAAAAGTAAGACTAAAACCAAATGATAAACAACTCACTAAGTTATTTCAATACGCTGGATGTGCAAGATTTGCTTATAATTGGGCTATTGCAAGAGAGCGAGAGAATCATAAACAAGAAAATAAATTCTTATCAGATAGTGAATTACGAAAAGAATTTACACAATTAAAGAAATTACAAGAATATGAATGGCTAAATGAAGTAAGCAATAATGTGACAAAACAGGCAATTAAAGATGCTTGTAATACCTATAAGAGGTTTTTCAAGGGTTTATGCAGATATCCTAAATTTAAGAGTAAGAAACGCTCCACTTTATCTTTTTATCAAGATAATATGAAGATTCAATTTACGACCACTCATGTAAAAGTTGAAAAGTTTTCAATGAGTAAAAAACAAAATAAACAAAAACTGAATTGGATTAAACTTTGCGAAAAAGGAATAATCCCGACCAACTGTAAATACACAAATCCACGTTTTACTTATGATGGATTATATTGGTATGTGTCAGTTGGAATTGAAGTAGATGACAATACTATTATTCCATCAAATGAAGGTATTGGAATTGATTTAGGTATTAAAAATTTAGCAGTTTGTTCTGATAAAAATACTTATGAGAACATAAATAAAACACAAAAAGTAAAGAAATTAGAAAAAAGAAAACACAGGTTACAGCGTTCCATATCAAGAAGATATGAAAAAAATAAGAAAGGGGTAAGTTACTATAAAACAAGTAACATTATAAAAAAAGAAAAAGAACTTTTAAAAGTAATAAAACGATTAACACATATTCGTCAAAATTACTTGCATCAAGTAACATCTGAAATTGTAAAACGAAAACCAAGTTTTATCTGTATAGAAGATTTGAATGTAAGTGGAATGATGAAAAACAAACATTTATCCAAAGCCATACAACAACAAGGATTTTATGAATTTAGAAGACAGATTGAATATAAGTCTGAATGGAATAATATTCCAGTAATTATAGCAGATAGATTTTTTTCAAGTTCTAAATTATGTAGTTGTTGTGGAAATATTAAAAAAGATTTGAAATTGTCAGATAGAATCTATAAATGTGAATGTGGAAACGTCATAGATAGAGATTTAAATGCAAGTTTAAACTTAAAAAGATATGGAGAAAATGTTTTAAAAAGGCAATCTGTAGCATAACACTTTCAAGTTATTACAGATATGTACCGAACGTTAATCGGGAATTTACGCCTATGGAGAGTACAAGAACTTGTGAGTAGTATTTGAATTTATTCAGTATGAAAGCATATTCGTTGAAATAGGAATGAAACATAAAAGTTTTTAACTTTTTATAAGTTTTCAGTAACGGGTGAAATATGTTGAAATTTTTTAAAAGATTATTTTTATTAAGTTTGTTGTTGTTTGGAGTTTTCTCAACAACAACATTTGCTGAATATCAACCTATGGATGGAGTTGGTGAAACTGGTTTTATCGATTCAATACCTCTTGTGATTAAAGATAAAGCTGGTAATTTTATCGATATAATGACACACGAAAAAGTTGATGTCAAATCTGGCAGATGGATAAGATACGCAGGCGAGGAATATACGTGGGAAGATGTTAAGGATAATCCCACACTCTTGACACGTTCTGAAATTATTGGCAGAAAAAATATCAGATATATGAAGTCTGATAATAGTTTTGATACAACTAAAAAATTTAACATTAAAGATTATGAACATACAGATGGTAAAATCACTATAATGCTTGGAAAAAACGAAAGTAGTGTTCAAGATTTTACAGTTGCTTTGAAAAATAAAACTAACGGTAAGATATATAAGGTAAATGTTGACAATGTGCCTACTAAAAAAGTTTTAAGCTTTGGTTCTTATGAAGTTTTAGGCGTAATTTCAGGCTTAAATAATGAAGAATTTGTACCTTATACATCATTTAACGTTTTTTCTGTTAGTCGTGATATTTCACCTTCAAATTTAGTTGTAGATATTGTAAAGAAACAAAAGAAAACAGTTGATAATAACGGTCAAAAAGCTGAATTTGTAAAAGACGTTAAAAGTGATGGTGAAATAATTCAACAATCTTCATCTGATACAAAAGAAGTAAAACAAGAAAATGATGAAGATTTTAAAAAAAGAATTGATGAAACTAATAAACAAAAGAAAAAAGAACCTAAACCTTTTAATAATAAGGTTTATATAGCTATCTCGGCTATTGCCGTTGTTGGTTTCATGGTGTATAATGCAAAACGAAAAAAAGATTGACAAAATAAAATTTGGGATATATAATAAAAATGATCCTGTTGGATCTAGTTTGCTAATTTTTTTCTTTTTGTTAAAAATCTCCTCAGAAATGGGGGGATTTTTATTGTTTTGTTGGCTGTTTTATGCTATAATATACATATAGATATGAAAGAAAGGGAGTTTTAACGTTGTTAGAATTTTTAAAAAAGAACATTTTATATATTCTCTTGTTTATTCTTCTTTTAGGTGTTGGTTTTAACATTAAAACAATACATGATAGATATGAAAATTTAAAACAAGAGGATATAAAAAAGATGAATAATCTTGATTCGGAATTAAGAAAAGCTAAGGCTGAAGAACCTGTAGACAAGGAAAGAGTTGTTGAAAACTTTTCTTCAGCTAGAACTAATGGTGAAAAATTGGCAGAGATTCAAAATAATATGTTATCTATGTTAGGTGATGAGTTAAAAAATAAACAACAAAATGCTCAAAATATTGTTGATTCGAAAGCTTTGCTTAAAAGTGATGCAGGTTCTATGGCAACTATGAGTTGGTATAGACCTAAAGTTGAGTTAAAGAAAAATTTTAAGTGGAAGTTTTTAACAACATACACTTTTAACGAAGATGGTACTTTTCCAGTGATTTGGACTTGTACCGATAAGAGTGGAAATATCAACGCTTATGCTACTGCTAACTTCTCAACTAAAGAGAAGGTTTTTTCTGATTTAAAGGTAAAACCTACAAGATTAGGTTTAAAAAATCAAGTTTATGAAAAAACTGAAGCTGAAAAGAAAAAAGAACTTCAAAGTTCAATTGAAGCAATACGAAAAGTGGATAAAGAAAAGCCTATGACAAAAGAAGAACAAGATCAGCGTGCTAAGGATATGGAGCAAATTATGAAAGCAAGGGCTGAATATCGTGAAAGGATGAAAAATAATGGAAAAAATTAAATCTAATATAATTAAAATAATAGCTGTAATTATTTTCATCATTGTTGTTTTTGTCGTAAGAGGTTTGATTATAAAAGGCTATAAAAATGATTATGTCCAAACTCACCAAAGACTTATGGAATTAGAAAATTCAAGAGCGTTGGCTGGCAATGCTAAAGTTGAACAAAAAAATGAAATTTTAAAGTCAACTACAAATCTTGACCCTAAACGTCAAGCTCGTGATGATGAAATTATGAGTAATTTATTTAAACAACTTTTTACATGGTCTAATTCTAAAGAGTATGAAAAAGTTCGTTTAGCTATGTCAAACAAAGTTGATAAAAAAGTTTTAGATGAATTGATGCCTAAACAAGTCATAGTTGATGATGGTAGAGGTCACAAAATTGATGATATAAACACTTATGGTATTTCATTAACTTATATGGGTATGAAAAGTAATGTTGTAAATATGAATATGGGTAAATATGAGTATTTAACAGAAGTTAAGGTTGAAGGTTCAGATAAAGCGAAAAATACTGCAAGTACTACTTATTTGATAAGTTATTCGGTTGATAAAAACGGTAAAGTTAGTAAGTTAAAAATAGATATGACAGAATAGATAAACAGAAAGGAAGAAATTGTGAAAAAAATTAGTGGCAAGAAGATTCTTGATGGATTTTTAAATTTTATATTATTTTTATTGAAATATGGAATTATGGCTCTTATAGTTTATATTTTGGTATCAATCTTTGGTGTTACATTTATTCAAAAGTTTTCAATAATGTTAGCGAAGTCTACAAATTTTGGAACTCAAGCACCGAAAGATATAGATATATTAATTATGGTCGGAATACCGACATTATTTGTAAGTGGTTTTATTTTCATTTGGTTGAACAAGATATTTAAGATTTGCCTTAATGGTTTAAATAAATTTATCAATAAAATAAAACCATAAAGAAAGGATGTAATTAAATGTCAACTACTCCACGATGAAAATCGTAAGTTTGTTATAACAACAAACTTTAGTTGATTAGACTAAGTACTTATGTGCTACGTTACTTGTAAATATATAGTTACCAAGGAATGTTTTGCCTAGTTCCTTGCTCTAAGGTATGTGATTAAAAGACCGAAGGGGTTGTGGTCGGTGTTGCATATACAAAACTACAAGATAACATTGTCGAAGGCAACATTACAGCTCTTATGTGCTGGCTTATAGCTTTAAACATAAGATTAATTTTTGAAAGGAGAACCTTATGGTTGTATATGTCTTAAATATTGATAATAAACCCTTAATGCCAACCACAAGGTTTGGTAAGGTAAGAAGGCTATTAAGGGATAAGAAAGCTAAGGTGATAAGAAGAACACCGTTCACAATAAAGCTACTGTATGAAACAAATAACTGTATTCAAGATATAACTCTAGGTATTGATTCTGGATCTAAGTATATAGGCTTATCGGCTTCTACTGAAAACAAAGAAATATTTTCAGCAGAGTATGAACTGCGTAATGATATAGTTAAAAAACTATCGTCAAGACGTGAGTGCAGAAGAACTAGAAGAAATAGACTAAGACACAGAAAAGCTCGTTTTAATAACAGAGTATCATCAAAGAAAAAAGGTTGGCTCGCACCTAGTATTAGACACAAGGTTAATAGTCACTTAAAGATAATATCTGATGTATGTAGTATTATTCCAATCAAAAAGATTATTGTAGAGGTTGCAAGTTTCGATATGCAAAAGATTAAAAACCCCGATATATCGGGTGTTGAATATCAACAAGGCGAACAATTAGGATTTTGGAATATACGAGAATATATATTGTTTAGAGATAACCATACTTGCCAACATTGTAAGGGAAAGAGCAAAGACCCAATCTTAAATGTTCATCATATTGAATCAAGACAAACTGGAGGTAATAGTCCTAACAACTTAATTACTCTATGTGAGAGTTGTCATAACGCTTATCATAAAGGAAAAATTAAACTTAATATCAAGAGAGGAAAATCTTTCAAAGATTCAGCTTTTATGGGTATTATGCGTTGGGCTTTATTTAACAGATTAAAAGAGATATATGACGATGTAGCATTAACATACGGGTATGTAACAAAAAATACTAGAATAGAAAATAACCTACCTAAAGAACATAAAATTGATGCCTTTTGTATAGCAAATAATCTTAGTGCTAAGCTATCAGACACTACTTTTTATTTTAAGAAAGTTAGATGTCATAATAGACAAATACACAAAGCAAATTATTTTAAAGGTAGTATAAAGAAGAATAATCAAGCCTCGTATTTAGTTCAGGGTTTTAGGTTATTCGATAGAGTAAAATATCAAGATAAAGAATATTTTATATTTGGAAGAAGAAGTTCAGGACATTTTGATATTAGAGATTTGTCTGGGAACAAAGTAAACAAAGGTTCTATATCGTGTAAGAAATTAGAGTTTATAGAACCAAGAAAAAATGTATTAATAGAAAGGAGGGTAGCAGGGAATTAGAAATAATTATTCCTACGACTGAAGTCGAAGTTTTCCCTGCTCGAATTTATGAAAATTAATGGTTTGAAATCGAAACCAGCTTTAGGGTCTTTATTAAGATCTGTGCAAACTGAGGAATATCGTGATTTTTCATGCACAGCTCATATGCAAGCTGAGGATGTTTTTTTAGATTATAGACCTAAAACTGATGAAAACTACCCTAATAGACCTTATTTGCTTTTAAGAGGTAGTTGTACTAAATTAACAGGAAATTTACCTTATGATGTATCAGAATTAGATTTAGATAGTGAAAATAGTTCTGATATTGAAATTTTGTATGAATTTAGTGATGAAGAATTATCGGATTTATGTTCAAAAGGTCTTTTTAATAAAGACTTTAAAGTTCCTGATAAATTTTATTCACTAGATTACACAATGGATGTAAATTGTGATTTTGAAGCGTTCCAAACAACAAACGAAAAAGGTGAAAATATTCCTATAATTATCTATCACATTAATGATAGTATTTCTAGGGAATATTCTCAAAATGATTTCGGCGAATCTTTTGCTGAATATTTTGAATCAATTAACAAACCAGTTCACAGACAAGTTTCAGTTCAAGAACAAGTTGAAAATGTTCCTGATTATGTAATTGAAAATGAATTACAAGCTGATGAAAATGAAATGGTTGCAGATGAAAAGACTGAAAATCTTTATGAAGATTTACAAGAACAAACTTATGAAGAAGAACCTGAAGAAACTTTAGAAGAAAGTAACGAAGACGATTATAGTTTAGGTGCTAATAAAGACTTTGCAGAATCTCAAAGATATTATAAACCTGAAGAAGACAAAGAAAGTCATGAAGAAATTCAGGAAGAACTTTCAGATGATTACAATAATGATGATTCGGGAATTTTAAGTGAAGAATTTTCGGATGATTCTGAAATGGAAATGTAAATAAATTATGGGACTCAAACAAAGCATAGTCGTTGTAAATGAATTTAGCACAAAAACTAAAACAGGTGGTAGTCGTGGTAAATCTGTCGGCGACTATGTTTTACGTTATTAAAATAGCTAAGACTACTCGTGACTTTAGTCATGAGATGAATTAGCTAGGATAGTAAGCATATAGGGAAACTTGTATGTAGATACAGACTCCTTAGATCTGTACAACAAAGAAACTGAATTGCTGGAAACTCCTAAAGCTAGTTAAACCACAACGTAAAGATGAAACAAGCTTAAATGTGAAGGTTACGAAAGTAGAAAAAATTAACTAGATGGCATAAGGTTAAATCCTAAGTGTTAATGTAATGGACAATCAGCAGCTAAGACTCGAATAGAGTAAAGTTCAACGACTATCCCTCGTGAGGGGAGTAGGATACAAGCTATTGGTATCCGAAGTGGTTTCGCCTAAACAGATAAAGCTGTAGGATAAGATATAGTCTGTGCTTAATAGAGATATTAAGAAGTTCATAAGAGAACTGTATAAAGTGTAGCGACTTTGTATGAACGAGACTTCCCATAGTTATGGGGTTTTAAAAATTTTAAAAATTAAATATATTTTTACTGTGTATATGCTTTTCTGGTAAAATATGTTATAATATCACTATAGAAGGGTGGTGAATATAATGTATTTAACTATGAAACAGCAAGTAAAACAATTGACTAAGGAAGATTACAAGAATTTAAAATTGTTATCTCATATAGCTAAGAATTTAGCAAATGAAGCGATATATAATGTAAGGCAATATTATTTTCAAGAAAAAGAATATTTGAACTACGAAAAAAATTATGTATTGCTAAAAAATAGTATTAATTATAAAACTTTAAATTCTAATATGTCTCAACAAATTTTAAAAAAGGTAGACAGGTCTTTTAAATCCTTTTTTGGATTAATAAAATTAGCTAAAAAGGGCAAATATAATTTTAGAGACATAAAGCTTCCTAATTATCTTCCTAAAGATGGTTTTAGCACATTGATTATAGGTGATGTGAGAATAAAAGGAAATAAATTAACTATTCCTTATTCTAATGCTTTTAGAAAAGAACATAAAAGCATTGAAATTAATATTCCACCTAAACTTATTGATAAAAAGATAAAAGAGATAAGAATAATACCGAAATCAAAAGCTAGGTTCTTTGAAATTCAATATATCTATGAAATAGAAGAAGTTCAAAGTAATTTAGATAAAAAACAAGTACTAGCAATAGACTTTGGTATAAATAATCTTGCAACTTGTGTAACATCACAAGGAAAGTCTTTTATCATAGATGGAAGAAAGTTAAAATCTATAAATCAATGGTATAACAAAGAAAATAAAAGATTACAAAGAATAAAAGATAAACAAGGCTATAAAGCTAAGTACACCAATAGGCAATTAAAAAATGTTATGAAAAGAAATAATAAGATAAATGATTACATGAATAAAACAGCTAGACTAATCATAAGCTATTGTTTGGAACATAACATTGGAAATATTGTATGTGGCTACAATGAAACTTTTCAAAGAAGTTCCAATATTGGAAAGAAAAATAATCAATCATTTACACATATTCCATTTGGTAAGCTTAGAGAAAAGATCGAATATCTTTGTAATTTGTATAGCATTACATTTATCAAGCAAGAAGAAAGTTATACATCTAAAGCAAGTTTTTTTGATAAGGATAACATTCCTTTATACAATGACGATAACCCTAAAAAATACGTATTTAGTGGTAAAAGAGTAAAAAGAGGATTGTATAAAACAAAAGATGGAAAACTATTAAATGCAGATGTAAATGGTGCGTTAAATATACTTAGTAAAAGTAAAGTTGTAGACTTAACAGTCTTATACAATAGAGGCGAACTGGACACGCCTATAAGAATAAGGGTTGCTTAGCCGACCAAACTTCTTAAACGAAATTTTTAGAATTTTTAAAACCTTGTGACTTTTGTCATGGGGAGTTCAGATGTCAAGAGAAGACGCAGTTGAAAGATTAGCACCTGTTAAGTATTTGGACAACGAGGCATACATTACAAAATATATGGCTAGAAGTTCTGCCGTAGAGGTACTTTTAGAAGATGATGTAGATGGCGATAGTACAAAATTTAAAAAGCTAAATAAAAATTTAAAACACGAAAAACTTGGAGGAATTGCTTTTGGAAAGTTGGGAAAATATGACGATTTCGATATCTCGATGAGTGATGAAAAAGTCAGAACAGTTTCCAAAGAAATTCAAAGACAATTCGACAATAACAAAACAGTGTTAAAAACGGTGTTATCTTTTGACATTGATTATTTAAAGAAAAATAACATAGTTCCAAAAGATTTAGAAGTTAAAAAACCAGGAGATTACAAAGGTTTAGTCGATCAACTTAAATTAAGGTCTGCTATAGGCAATGGTGTCGAAAATATGTCTAAAGGCTTTGATGATCTTTGTTGGGTCGGAACTATTCAATTAGATACTAAGCAAGTTCATTGTCATCTTGCGATGGTCGATAAAGGTCGTGGTCGCATGATGAGTAAATTTGACCAACAAAGAGGTAAGCTTAACTCGACTGATTTTATGAGATTAAGACGTGGTGTTAATAACAGTTTAGATAAGAACAAAGATTTAGAATTTGTTACATCTAATATTAATTATGATAAACGTAATTTGAAAAGCTTTGTTAAAAGATATGCTCATCATCTGATGGATCAGCGTAGTTTTTCTCAATTTCTTATTTCTACACTACCTGAAGATAAAACTTTATGGAGAGCGTCTACTAATAGGGTTGAAATGAAAAAACCTAATATGATAGTAAAGGAATACATCAAAGAGGTTTTTAAGCAACCTAATTCGGGTTATGATGAAGCTATTGAACATATTAACAAATATGCTTTAGAGAGAACTAAAAGCGAAGATTTAAGCCCTGAAATGACTAGAAAGCTTATTTCTAATGGGAAGAAAAAGCTTTTAGAAGATTCTATGAATAACGTTTATCAGGTTTTAAAAGATATTCCTGAATCTGATAAAAACATTAAAACGCCAGTTTTAGATATCATGAGCATGAATTTAGATGAGTTGGAGGATGAACGCTTAGATAAAAAGGATGATATCTTTGAGTTTGGTTTTAAATTAAGAGCTTACTCGTCAAGGCTTAATTATCATAAGGAAAAACGTTCGTATTACAGAGAATATCGAAAATCTTATGAAAAAGCAGAATCTAATGGTGATGAAAATATTAGTGATCGTTCTAAAGATCTTGTAGATTTTTTTAAGTTTGAAGAAAATTATAATGAAAAACTTATGGTAAAGTACCAACACTTTTTAAATTTTATCCCGTCTAGGGATGACTTCGAAGAAGATTTTGAAAAATTAATGGATTATAAGTCAAGGATAAAAAATTTAAACGATATGATGGAGGATAAGACTTTTAACAGGTTAAAAGTCGAAAATGCAGAAGAATATGGTTTAAAAACTTATAATCAAAGTGGTGGTGCTTTAGTTAAAAACAGTAAACATATTTTAGAAAATAGACTTGAAAAAATGAACAACGTTTATGATGAGAAAAAAGATGATTTTAGGGATAAATTAATTGAAAATGGTTTTGTCATGGTAGATGAAGATGGTAAAACTAAGATTAAAAAAGATTTTGAATATGGTTTTAATGATGTGAAATATTTAGATATACATCACTTAGATTATGATTTTCCTTATGGCTGTGACATATCTCTTGTGAATGTTAATAAATTTATTGAAGCAACAGATGAGAGAATTAATGCTTTTAATGGTGCTTATTCATACTTAAAGTCAACAAACCAATTAGGGCTTGTTGAACTTCCTACGAAAGATGTGGCTTTGATGAAGGAAGTTGCTGATAAATTAAATCATAAACCTCAACTAGAGTCTAAAGTTACAAATTCTTCAAATCAATATAAAAGGTCTAAGACGGTTAGCCTTGATATTGATCTTAATAATCAGATAGATATGGCTATAAAACTTGCTGTAAATAATGTTACAGAAGAATTGTACTAAAAAAGAGCTATGGATTTCTCCATAACTCTTTTTTTTGTTTGATACTATAATTCCATAGTATCTTCGGCTTCTTTTTCTACACCGTCAGCTTCTAATTCAGCATTTAATTCTGCTTCTTTAGCTTTGATTTCAGCTGCTCTGTGTTCTTTAGCTGCTGCATTAACACTTGCTTGTTTGTCTATAATTGTTTTACCAAATCTTGGGTTATCAGTTTTAGACATATCAGATTTAGTGTTTACAACAATGTTGCTAAAGTCTGGTTTTCCCTTTTCATTTTTGTCAGGGAATACGTCAGCTTTCAATCCAATGACAGTTCTTTCTTTTCCGTTCATTTCAACAGTGGTAACTTTTGCTGCTTCCATCATTTTGTCAATTTGAGATTGTTGATAGAATTTATCGTGTGAAACGTATTTTCCATTTTTTCCTTCAACCTCATTTGATACTAAATATGGATTAGTGTCAGCTTGAGTTTTTCCTTCTCTAACCTTATCTGGGTTTTTTAAAGATTGGTCAACTTGGAAGGCAATATATTTACCTTTTTCGTTTCCTTCTTTAACAATACCAATAAGGTTCATTTGTTTCATTGAACTACCTTTTTCGAATTTAGCCATATATATCTCTCCTCTTTGAGCATAGTGGGGTATAAACCACATGAATAGTTAAAAAATTTCTATTCACAACTTTATTATATACTTGGAGGGGGTATATGTCAAGGAAAAAAATTTATTTTTTTAGTTTACATACGACAAGTTGTGTGGTATAATTTTAGATAGGAAAATAGATTGAAAGGTTGTGATATTTTCGTGGATATTATAGGAAGTATAGAAGCTGCGAAAATGCTTGGAGTATCTAAACAAGCTGTTTCTAATTTTTGTCACGACAACAAATTGGTGTGCAAAAGAATTAGTGGAGTTTGGGTTATAGATAAAAAAAGTGTTGAAAGGCTTCTTAAAGAACGTGAGGGGGAATTGAATGACAAAAACATTGGATCATGAAAAAATTGATAAAAATGAATATCCGTACATTTACAATTATACGGAATTTATTCATAGACCTTCTCGTGAAATACTTGGTCGTGATAAAGAAGTTAAATTAATTTTAGCTACTTTTTGTAGACCTGAAATTTCAAACATATTGCTTTTAGCTGAAGCGGGCGTTGGTAAAACAAGTGTTGTAAAACTTGCAAGACAGATAGACGAAAGTCGTGTGTATATGGAAGTTGATTTAGCTCGTATGTTAACTGAGCTTAATAACCAAAATGAAATGGCTTCACGTTTAAAGGCTTTGTTCGATGAAGCTGAAAGATTTGGGAAAACCGAAGGAAAAGAAATGGTTTTATTCATTGATGAGTTTCATCAAATCGTTCAATTATCTTCTGCCGGAGTTGAAGCGTTAAAGCCACTTCTTGCCGAAAGTGGTAGGCGTGGAATTAGGGTTATCGCTGCTACTACTTATGAAGAATTTAATGAACAAGTTTCTAAAAACCAACCACTTGTTGAACGTTTTGTAAGAATTAATTTAAGGCAACCAGATAAAAATATGACTGTTTCTATACTTAGAAATATAGCTGAAACATATAATATGCAAAAGCAGTTTCCAAACGATAATGTGTTTGAACTTATTTATGAATACACTAATCGTTATATGCCTTCTAATTCTCAACCTAGAAAAAGTATATTGCTTTTAGATGCACTTATAGGATGGTATAGAAGCACGAAAGCTAAAATTGATATGAAACTATTAGCTGATGTGTTATACGACACGCAAGGGGTCGATGTGGCATTTAAAATAGATGCTACGTCTATTGAGGAGAAGATAAATAAAAAAGTATTTGCTCAAGAGTTTGCTGCAAGTGTTTTAGCTCAAAGACTTCAGTTATGTGTTGCAGATTTGAATGACAAAGAAAAACCACAGTCGTCTTTCTTATTTTGTGGTTCAACTGGAGTTGGTAAGACTGAGGTTTCTAAGGTTTTAGCTGGATTACTATTTAACGATTCAAGAGCATTGATTCGTTTTGATATGACTGAATATTCGCAAGAGTCAAGTTTGGAACGTTTCAGAGAAGACCTAACAATGAAGGTGTGGGCTAGACCTAATTGTATAATCTTGTTTGATGAAATTGAAAAAGCCTGTGGTGCTGTCACTAGAATACTTTTGCAAGTTTTAGATGATGGTAGACTTTCTGATAGAAACGGTCGTGAAGTTAGTTTTATTAATTCATATATCATAATGACGACTAACGCAGGTAGTGAAGTTTTTAAGAATATTTCAAACTATCAATCATCAGATTTTGCTGATAAATCTATGGTAGATGAAAATATGGCACTTATCAGACGTTCTATTACAGAAACTACAGGTGCTAATAAGTTCCCACCAGAACTTTTGGGTCGTATTGATTGTATTGTTCCTTTTCAACCTTTAAGTGAAAAAACAATGAATCGTATTGTTAGATCTAAACTTTTCGAATTAAAACGAGAAGTTAGGTTAAAACATTCAGTTGAATTAACATTAGATGCTAAATTGATTGATTTTATCGTTAGCGATAATATTAGTACTGATTCAAATGCTGGGGGTGCTAGACAAGCTATAGCAAAGCTTGAGGAAGAAGTTACAACTAATGTAGCTAAATATATCAACAAACATCCGAACGATAGATATGTTGGTGTTAAAGTTGATGGTGTAATGAAAAATGAAGATAAAAACAGTAGAATCTCGAGAGCTACTGTTAAAGTATATAAAATAAGATAGGAGAAAAAAAATAATGAATCCGTTTAAACGAAAAAAAGAAGAAAAAGAAATAATTGAAGAACCAGTTGAACAATCAACTAAAGAAAAGGAAAGTTTTTTCTCTAAGCTTTTCAAGAGAAATGACAACAAAGAAGAAAAACAACCAAAGGCTAGTAAAGTTAAAGGCGTGATGAGTAATAAGGACAAAAAGAAAAGTAAAAAAGTCGATGAAAACAACCTTTCAAGTGTTTTGAATGTTTCTGTTCCTGAAACGTTGTTAGAGGAGTTAACTAATAACTCACGATTTACTTATATTGATGGTAATGGTGAAACACGTTATGTAGCATTTATGCTTAAGACTGATGATATTGGTGGTTTAAATAAAAAGTCTAAAAATGATGAAGATAAAGGTCAACTTATTGAACTTATTAACGCTGCTCATATTAAGTGTTTAGTTACAGAACAAACTTTTGAAGATAATGTGTTAATTTTCTTACCTGAAGAAGACACAATATCTCATCTTGGTGAGTTTAGTTTCTTACATGATAAGCCTTTATATATTGTATTTGTTGATGAAGATTGTAATTATGAAGTAACTCAAGCTAGTATTTTATATCAAGAATTGAGATTATTTTATGTGAGTGAACAACCTGTAAATAATTTGTTGTTCCAAAAAAATATTTTAAAATATGATGTTTCTCAAAGTGAATCAGTTGATGAAAATCAATACATTTCACAAGATGAATTAGTTGAAACAACTCAAAACGATAACGAAGTTATTCAAGTAGAATCTGAGTCAGATCAACAAGAAGATGAAATTATTTCTGAAGATGAAAATGATGAAGAAATTTCTGAAATCAATGTTGAGGACGAACAAAACGAAGATGGTTATTATACAGATGATGAAGAAGATGATGATTTACCTTTCGGGAATGATGAATTTGAAGATTATTCGAATGATGATGAAGATTTTACTTCTGATGATGTTTATGTTCCTGATGATGGAATTGATTTAAATGATGTTGATATGATTGATACTCGTGTTATCGATAAACAAGAGTTTGATAGTGCAGTTAAAAGATTGTTTAGTAGTGATGATTTAAATTTAGAAGTAACTACACAACCTTTTGATGATTTGATAGCTAATAGATTTGAATACAGACCATTTAATGAAATGCTTGCTACTAGTTGGTTAAATGATTATTTAAAGGATATGTATATTAACAATAATGATAGGCTTAACTTATTACATCAAAAGAATGTTATTGATGCACGTAATAAGTATTTAGCTATTATGAGTAAAGCTTGTGATGATATTATTAAAGGTTTAGATTATACAAATCCTGAAAATATTTCTTATCACGAATATGAAGAAATTAAAGCTATTAATGATTCATATGGTGAAAACGCAGCAGAAATGATTTCTGAAGCTAAAGAAAAAGTTGTTGAAGCGTACAACAAAAAACGTGAAAAGGCTGGAGAAATTGGTAGAGAAAATGCTTTAGCTGATTTTGATTCAAGAAATAAAACACAACACAAAAAAGAGTTAGATGATGTTGCAAATGATATTAGTAAAAAAGTTGATGCACAAATGAAAGATAATTTAGATAAATTATTAGATAAGCGTAAACTTATTGCTAATAAACAACTTGATTTATGTCAAAATGAAGCTTTGAATATTATCAACAAAGAATTAAGAAATAAATTTGAAGAAGAAAATGCACTTTATCTTGAATTATCACAACAAGCTAGGGAATATATTGATTTACATCAAAAAGATGAAATTAATTATAATACACTTCAACATGAACAACTTAAACATTCAACAGAAGTTGAAGATATCACAAACTTAATGAAACGTAGACTTGATGAACAAGCTATGGATTATGAACGTAACAAGAAAAATCTTCTTGAAGATATTGAACAAATCAAGAGAGATTCTAAGAAAGAAATTGAAGAAATCAAGAAAGATGCTGAAAGAAAAGTTCTTGATGCACAACATAATGCTGATGCTCAAAAAGAACATTTTGCATCTATTGTTGAAGATTATAAGAAACTTGATAAAGAACGTAGTGATGATTTCAAAAATAGACTTGAAGAAAAGAATAGAGAACGTGCTGAGTTGGTTGAAGCTCACAACAAGTTTGAAAGAAAAACTAGAAGTTCTCACTTCTTCATATTGACTATGAGTGTTATTGCTGTGTTAGCTTCACTTTTTGTTGGTATGTTGTTTGGATCTAAAGTTGATAGTACGACTCAACCACAACCAATTCAACAAGAACAATCAGTTGAAAGTTCTAATTAGTTATTTAAGAGGTCGAAAGTTTCTTTCGACTTCTTTAATATAAATATATTAAAAGGATGGTGATGTTTGGTGGGCTTGAAGGATAAATTTAATGATAAATTTCCGAAAAGAGCTAGACCTAAAAAGAACGTCTCGAAGGAAAATTGGGAGTATTTAGACAATCAAGACGTTTCTGATAAATCAACTTACCGTGATGTTTATTATGATCAGGATTTTAAGCGTGGGGATTTAACTCATGTTCCAACTTTCGATTCAAGAAGAAATATTATAATTGTTTTAAGTGTTTTATTGTTTATTACAGTTTATTTTGGTTATTTGAGAGTTGATGCTTTTGTTTATGATCATTTTAAAGACCCTACGCCGCAGGTTGAAAATTATAGACCTGACAAAAAGTATTATTGGGTCGAATCAGATAAACTAAACGGTAAGACTGTTTATTATGCTAAAGATGATCCAAATAATTTGGATTATAAATCAATCGAAGAACGAAAAACTTATGCAAAAAAAGAACAAGTTCCAAAACCTAGTTGGTATCTTGAACTTGAAAAACAATATAAAAAATTGTATGTCAAAAAGAAACCTGAAATTGATGCATACAACAAAAAATTAGCTAAAAAGCAAAAAGCTTTTTCGTTTAACTTGGTTGGGTTACTGCTTGCATCAGCTTCAAGTGCAATACTTGCTGGGGCTTTATATCCATTATTTAAGAGAAATTATGAAGCTCAAACGGTTTTATACAGAACTGATGATATTAATCAGTTTAAAAATGACCAACATATAATGTTGCCTGAAGAAATTTTACAGTATAAAGATTTCGATATTTTTCCGGATGCAGGATGTGTAAGTAGCGTTTCCCCAAATGCTTTAATATCGCATTTTGCTATAAAAAATAAGGGATTAAATAAGACAATGTTTACTGTTAGGCATAAAGCTGATGTAATTGACGAAGAAACGGGCGAAGTGATTGCTTATAAAGGTGAGCCAGTTAGAAATGAAGATGGAAGTATTCAACAAACTAAGGTTGATCTTATTGATGAAAAATTTGGTGACGCTTTATTTGAAGCGAGTGGTCAACCTGAAGATGTTAGAGGGTTCTTTGATATATCTAGTACTGATTATAATTCAAGTGGCACTAGACGTGAAAGATTAGGAAAGTTCAAGACTGTTTCAGAAATGATTAATAAGGATTGGGAACTTCCGTGGTATGAACCACAAAGACCCGCTGGGTTCTATATGGTAGACGTAACGCCTACTAATACTATGGTGTAATACAAGCACTGCGTATATAGCAATATGTGCGTATCAATTGTTTAATTGCTAAGAAAGCCTAAAGTCTTTTTTACTACAACGTAATTGGTAACAATAAGCGTGAATGTTGTGAAAACAGAAAAAAATAAAAAGAATAACCTATGCTGAAATAAAAAAACTTTTTAGTTGCTAAAGGTTTTGATAATGGCAGTTTAGCAGCGAAGTTGCTTAATAAATTAAGTAACACGTTCATCGACTATCCCTTGACGAGGGAGTGAATTAACACTAAGCAAATTTATTTTTAAATTTGTGGAGTAAAGCCTGAATAATAAATTTGGGAAGAAAAATACAAGGTCTTATTTTTAATAAGATTGACAAATAGTCAGTTTATATGCGAAAGTATATAATGCAATAAGCTTGCAATAACTAGAGCCGGAAAGGGAGATTTGTCCCAGCTTATAGCGTGAGCTGTAAGTTCTTTATGTTAATTGCTGAGAATCCCTAAAGATTAATATACCACAATAAATGAAACGAAAGTTTGAATTATGAAGGTTACGAAAGTAGAAAAAAATATTAATATGATTATATGGTTAAATCCTAAGTAATCTTAATAATGGGTCTTCAGCAGCCACATTGCTAAAATTTTTAATCAAGCAATAGGTTCAACGAGCAACCCTTTGTGAGGGTGGCGAAAGCCTTAATGTAAAACCGTAAGCTAATGACGGAAGAAAAATATAATATCTTAAATTTTAAAAATTTATTTTATTGTTATTAAATCTTTACTTTATTTATAATTTATGATATAATTGTAGGCAAAGGGTAGACATAAGGAGATAAATTATGAATTATGAAAATGCAATAAATATGTATTTATTAGGATATAAAGGTAAAGATATTAAACAACAAACAGGTGTGAGTATTCAATCTCTTTTAAAACATTTATTAGCTAAAAATATTGTTTATACAAAAGACGATATTGCTAATTATCAAATCAATTTTATTAAAAAGAATTATACTATTAAAGAAATTATGGATGCTTATGTTTTTATGAGTGAAACGTTCGATGATTTATGGGACGCATCACGAAAGAAAAATATTATGGTTCTTGGATGTGTTTTTGGTAGATATAAAATTGTATTTGAAACATTATTAGGTAAGGATAAATATCAAAAATTACGTAATAAATGTTGGTCTAAAAAACAAAAAAATACGATGAAACAAAAATACGGTGTAGATAATTTTTTTAAACTCGAAACATACGATAATCCTATGTTTAATGAAAAATATAAAGAAAAACGCAAAAAAACAATGCTTAAAAAATATGGTGTTGAACATCCGAATCAAAACTCAATAATTAAGGGGAAAATGCTTAAAACTTATAATAATACTATGCAAGAGCGATATGGTGTTAATTGGGCGACAGAGGATAAGTCTATTGCTCAAAAAGCAAGTGAAAGTCGACAAAAAACTATGTTAAAAAAATATGGTGCTAAAAATAGTGTAGAAGTTGAAAGTATTAGAAATAAGATTTTCGACTCTAAAGTTAAAAATGGAACACAAAATACATCAAAACCTGAAGAATGTTTGTATAATTTGTTGGTAGATGTGTTTGGTAAAGAAGATGTTCAACGAAATGTCTGTGTTGATAAAAGATACCCTTATCATGTTGATTTTTATATTTTAAGTAGGGACTTATTTATTGAATTAAATGGTGATAGAAGTCATTATAATCATTGGTTTGATGAAAATAATCCAAAAGATATTCAGGTTTTAAAGAGTTGGAAAAATAGAAATGATGAATTAAAATCTCAACGTGGTAAGTCATCAAGATACGCTAGTTATATTAGAGTTTGGACAATAAGTGACGTTAAAAAACGTAATATAGCTAAAATGAATCAATTGAATTATTTAGTATTTTGGGATGGCAGTTGTAGTATTGATTCAAAAAGAAATTCGCACCCTAATTTGAGTGACGCTTTAGCGTGGATAGATTCGGGTTGTCCTGACTCCAAAGATTGGAAAAAAGAAAACACCTATTAATATTTAAAAAAAATTTAAGATAAACATGTGCTCTCAACTCACATGAAAGTGTGAGCCGTAAAAACGGGAAATTAATTTGCGATTAATTTCAAAGATAATATGACAAACCTATATCGAGCCTTTAATAGATAAAATTTTAATTAATCTTATAAATGTGTGATTGATTGAAAACATGTCGTCTACAAGAGATTCGCAATATAAATCTTGTAGATTATCAATGAAGTATTAAGCTGGGAAACACTTCACAAGTGTAATCAGAACCGAAGGCTATTGTTTAAAAACATAGTCAGGGGCAACGCATAGAGAATGAACCTTATTTTATAAGAATATAATTTCTCCACGAGACTTCATTACCGTTTGCGAATATATTTTTATGGGTAAAAAGATATGCTGAACTATATTGTAATGATATAGATATTAAGATAAAAAGCTTAATGATAACATATTGATGTGGCTTCGAGAAAGAGAACCTAATAACATTGTAATAAATGACCCAAAAGGTGAACTTTTGGTAAAATTTTATGTACCTGCAACAGTAAGAAATTTTGAAGTTGTGCAATTTAATCTTATCAATCCAATGAAGACTAATATTTATAACCCTCTTGCACTTGCAAGTGAAGCTGCAAGACAAGGTGATAATGTTAAGTGTTCTGCTTATGTTGAAAATATTGCACAAGTATTCTTCCCAGTTGATGGTGGGGACGATCCAGTGTGGGCTAACAGTGCAAACAATGCATTCAAGCGTACTGCATTTGGTCTTATCGACTATTATCTTGAGGAAGAAAAAGAACTTAGACAATTAGCTGAAAAAACAGGTATGAACGAAAAATTGTTGAATCTTAAGGTAGATAAATTGTGGAGTAATGTTACTTTATATAATTGCTATCAGTTATTTACAAATCTTACAAGTAGAAAAGCCCCTAATCCTAAAACTAGGTTTATGGCTGAAATGAAAGCTAAAAAGTATGAAGATATGCAACAAAATAACCCTGATGAATTTTATAAGATGAAAGATGAAATTGAGAAAAAATCAGAGTTATGGGATGGCAAACCAGAGGTAGATTTATTGACATTATACTTTAATGCTACTAGAAAACTACCTGTTAACAATATTAGAACATTATTGATGAACTCAGATGCAGCACTTCGTGCTATAGGTGGAGCTGAGAAAATGCAGGCAAGTATATTTGGAATCGCAATAACAGCCTTGAGCTTCTTCTCTGATCCTACCATTCAACGTTTGACTAGTGGTTCTATTCAAAATTCTTTTGATTTGGGTTCAATGTCTTTTCCTAGAAAACTTGCAGTACGTTTTAAGAACGAATATATCAGCAGATATGCCTTAAAAGGTCAACAAGTTATCTGGCAAGGTTATGAAGATATTGATTTTACAGAATCACTTGGTAAGGATTTTTATCACGAAGATATGATAAATGAAACAGGATGGGCTAGATGTGCTTTCAAAGGTATTGTTCCAAATAATGTATCTTATTGGAAATTAAAAATTGTAAACCCTTCAACGGGTATGCTTATCAAAACTTTCCATTTTAAATTTACAAAATCTTTCGTAACATCACTTGATGGAAGAACGTATATGAAAGATCCTGTTTTAGATACTTTAATTATCAAAGATGGGGTTTTGGAAGAACTTGTTAAAACTAAAGATGGTAAATTTAAGAAAGGACATATTCGCTATAAGACTAAAAAGATTGGACTTGAAGCAGAATGCGAATACAGACCTGAAGTTAAAGAGGGTTACGAAAATGCAGTATGGTCTTCTAGGTGTAATTATACTGAAAGACCTAAGTTGGTGGATTTAATAACACCACCACATTTAACAAAATATGCAAAATTGCTATTGATTTTAATTAAACAGTTAGTAGATACTAACTTTGATGCGTCTTATATGACTAAAAGCTCTCAAAAGCCTTTGTTGCTTACAAGGTTTATGTTTGATGAGTTGGGGAACTTACAGTCAGAAGGACATGGAATTGACAGCTTTTCTACGATGCTTTCTATCGGTTTAGGTCAAGGACAACTATTTACTTTAATATTACAAACATTGCAGCAATTACGTGATGTTTACGGTGATTCCGTTGATAAAGTCATTCAAGGGAACACAAGTAACGTCATCTTCTTAAAAAGTACAGATGATAGCATGATTGATACGTTGTCAAAGATGAGTGGTACTACTCACCGTGTCAGAATAAAGAGTAAAACTGTCGCAACAGATTTAAAGAAAATGTGGATGAAGAACGAAGGAACTGTCAGCTACACTCCTTCTGTTGAAGAAGAACCAGTAATTACGCCTAATGATATGTTTTTCATTGGTGAAAGAAACTCAATGGTATTTCGTGCAGGATGTTCTCCTATTTGGAACAAAAATGCTACAATACTTCCTATGAGTTTTAAGTTATTTAGTAATAAAATAATTCATTTTGGTCATGATTATTCACTTCAAACAATTCCTACATTATCGGTTGCAAAAGATTTTGATGTAACTCAAAACCAAATTAATTTTGATGCTATGATTGCGAAAAGAATGGAACAATCTTTAGAGGCTGAAGGTTCTATTGAACTTTATAAAAAATTATTTGGTCTTAATGAATATACTTTTTCTCTTATTAATCAAGAAGATAGATCAAACGATATAATGAATTTAATTAATCTTCAATGTAGAGAAAATAATGAATTAGCAGAAGATGCTGATATGGAAGCACAAGAAGATGTTTATTATAACAAAATGGTTGAAACTGAGGAAAATACTGAAGTTACTCAAGAAATGTATAAACGACTTGAAAAATCTAACGCTAGAAAGATTCCTCGTTTTGCGAATAATACAGTCTCTCCAGCTGATTTAGTCGATGATGGTGGTGGCGTTCAAAGAGGTTTGAAAAACAGAATTTGCAGAGCATTTGAAGCATGTAGACCTCAGATGGAATCTGATATTGAACATTTTAAAATGGATGGAAAAAATTTGTGTGGATTAGACGGAACTCCTTATATTATTTTAAGGGATAATTCTGATATTGCTAATGCACTTATAGAGCAAAGTAAAAAAGCAGATTCTACAACTTATGTAGAAGATAAAAATGATTTAGATAATGTACCTAAATTTAATTATGATGTTCAAGATGCTTTCATTAAGTTTTTAGCAGGTTGCGAAAAATGGGATTTTGCTAATGGAGAATTTGATCGTCAAATGGGTCAATTGGTTGATGTGGTGTAGCCTGAAGATATTGCTTATTGACAATTTTATTTTTTAGTTGTATAATAAGTTTATGATGATAGTTAAGAATACTTATGATTTTAGTCATAATATAAATTAATTAAAAGTAAAGTTGTAGACTTAAGAGTCTTATACTCTAGGGGTGAACTGGATACGCCTATAAGAATAAGGATTGTTTAGATAATCAAACTTCTTAAATGAAATTTTTAGGATTTCTAAAATCCGATGATTTTAATCATAGGAGATTCAGGGGGATGGATTAAAATATAAGTATGAAACGACTTTTCATTGTATGAAATGACTTTCCATTTCAAATCAGAAAATTGAATGGAAAAAAAAATATTTATCGAATTTCGTTTCGATTGATGTGTTAAAGCCAATTCGGGTTAAGTGTAGTTAAATGCTACCCATATCATATATGTTCTTTTTGATTAGATACCCGAATTGGGTATCTAATTTTTTTTATAAAAATGAAAGGTGGTATATATGCAAATAAGTTCTGCTGATAAGAATAGGTATTTTTATGAATACGCTTTCTGGGATTATATCAATGCTTATAACCAATCTCAAATTAAAGATGAGCGTATTGATAGAGTTATCAGAGTTTCTGAGGCTCGTTCTATGAGAAAACGCCTTGGGGATAGTTTAAAAGCTAAAGGCAAAACAATGTCAAACGCTGGTGGGCTCTTTATTAATAGTTTGGATGATATAATGAGAGACGCAAAAGGCGTTACTCTTTATTCTGATGGTTATATTTCAAACAAAACTCAGTTAGATAATTTTATTAATATGGTTGGTTTGAAAAAAGGAAGCGACAATGTTTATGATGAAAATTCTTATCTTCCAATAAGCCCTTATGATCCACGATTTTCGTGGAGACGTGCTTTGGTTGAAAATGGAAGTAGACTTTGTTCTGTTAAATCAACTGAAGTTGAAGATGTAAATGATTTAACTAAAAATTTTAGAAAATGTCGTTCGATTAGTTTTTATTCACAACCTTATCAAACGACTAAAAACGATGTAACTTATTACACTGCGAATGAATCAGGGGTAAATGTTATTGATACTGACGATATGAGTGGTGTGACAAGACTTGCCAAATATATGACTAGAGAAGAATATGCTGACGCTAGTGTTTGGCTTGAAAGAGAAATTGATTCTTTATCTGAATCAAAAGATTTAAGTCATGATGAAATAAGAAACATTATTCTTCAAAAAAGTAAACAAGCCCAAAAGTCTGCTGCGATTTTAAAGGGTTTATCTGATATGGGAAGACCTTATGAAATTTCTCGTGATGAATATCCGGGTCAATTAAAAGCTACTGTTGATAACACTAAGCTCAATGTAAGAATTACTGAAAAGGTTGGAACTGAAGACTATTTAGGTTCTGTTTATGATGATGGTGCAAGATATTTGTTCTCAACAACTAAAAAAGACGGTAATAGTTTTGTTATGCACAACCCAACACCTCAAGATTCTTTAAATTTAGTGAGATTTGCACTTGGAGAACCTGTTAAAAGGCTTGATAGCAATAAACTCGTTGGTGAATATGAACAATTAGAGCGTGGGGTTGGTAGAGGTAAGAGAGAATATAATTCAGCTTATAGAACTTCTACAGGTTTTACTGCAACATATGGTGATATTCAAGTAAAAGATGCAGAAGAAGCGACTCAAGAAGAAGCTTATAGGAATAAAGTAAGAATTATAGCCTCAACTACTAATCGTATGGGTGAAACTACTTTTATGCCTGATGAAGAATCAGCTAAAGATTATTTAAATCTTGCTATTGAAAATGCTAAAAATAATTACACTGAACAGCTTAATGTTGATAAGTTAATTGAAACGATTAATAAAGGTGAAGATTTTCAATTAAGTGGCAATCCAGATATCGCCGTTATTCAACAAGGTTATATCGATGTTTTAACGGGTAGAAATGATAGTTTATTAATTCCTAAATATCAAAGTCTTGAAGATGAAGAAAAAGAAGCTGACGATGTAAATTCTAATCTAGCATTAGAAGAATCAATGGACGCTCTTAAGTATTATGATGTTGTTGAAAATTCTAAAGAAGATATAGTTAGAATGCATGCAAGGGATTCATTAGATGCCACATTTGGTTCTTTAGAATTAAATTCTGATAATAAAAGATTTGACCCTGTAAATGTTGCTAAATTTTACGAAAGTGGTTATGGTTTATATCGTAACAACAGAGACGTTTTCAGAGCTATGCAAGTTTTAGATATCAATCCTGATGAATTATTAGGTAATGATTTTTACAATAAAACAGTCAAAGATCGTATGATTAAATTTGACGAAGAAAATAGTAAAAAAATGAAAGATATTGACGATCCATTTGTTCAAGATATGTATAAAACAGTTAAACAGTCATTAATAACTAAAGGCTTGAGATTTAATGAAGATGATGTTTTATTAGATGATAATGGAGTTGTTAAATATAAAGCTTATTTGAGATCTACTGAACAAGTTAAGGATAAAGATGGTAAGGAAAGAGAACCTCGTGAATTAACGGGTTTTATCGGTCAAATATTTACACCTGATGAAGATGGTGTTGTTACTACTAGATATGCTGGAAGCGATAATTATGCGTTTGTTCCTTCTTATTCTGCACATATAAAATTTCAAAACTTTGGTGAAAATAAATCAATGGAAGAAAGAACACTTTTAACAGGATATCGTGAAAAAATGAAGGAATCTATTAGATATTCTTTAAATCAAGATATTTTGAATTTAAAAACAGGACATACTGAAATTGGTTCTACAACAAGTCTTAATAATACTTATAAGACTTTTGATAGTGAAAGATATGATGTAAATTTTAGAGAAAATTATCTTGAACAAGGTATGCCTGAAGATGTTTTAAAAGCTATAATTAAAACGCAAGCACAAAGAGTTAGATATTCTAATGATATTCGTGATAATTCTAGTATGACTGCTGATTTTAGGGCACATCAATATAATTATGATTACGCTAATGATAATTATGGCGATCCTTATATTTTAACTGGTTGTAGAAATATTTCGGTTTTAACTAAGCAATCTGATGGTTATTTTGACCCTATTGCGACTACAAGTACAACGAAGAATCAAGGTGCTGTAAGATATTTAGTTGAAGGAACTGAAGTTAATGAAGATAAAACTATAAAACCAGGTGCTAAAGATGCACGTTGTGCTATTATGTCTCATGAAATTTCAAAATATTCTCAATTTGACCCATTTGATAGACAATGTATGATGATTTCTAACTTATTGCAAGCAAATTCTGTAAGTGAACCTGTTAAGTCTATGGATGTTACGCTTGGTGGTCTTACTCAAGATGATGCTATTGTAATTTCTAAAAGATTTGCTGAAAAATATCCTATGCGAAAAGCTGATGGAAGCTTGAGACCACTTATGAAACAAGATAAATTATCAGATATGCACGGAAATAAGGGTGTTATATCTTATGTAATGGACACTGATAAATCTTGGGATGAGATTAAGCAAAATTCGATTGCAAATGGTTTTGAGGAATCAAGACTTGAAAGCTTGAAAAAAGCTTATGAATTTTGCAAGCAAAATAAAGACGTTGATGTTTTTATGGCACCATTCACTCAACCTTCGAGATTTAATGCAGGAACTGCACGTGAGAAGTTAAATGATAGTTTTACTACTAAAGATAGTAACGGTTTTGATGTTATAGGTGGTGGAGGAAAGGCAAAATTTATAATTACTGATAAATCTGCTGAATCTAAGACACATATTTATGATGACGAAGCTGTTTTAAAGGGTAAAGGTCGTAGAATGAGTGGTCAAATTGCTTGGGCTTTAACAAGTAAAGGTGCTTCAAATATTATGAGAGAATGTTTCGGTAATAATGCTGATAGTTTATTAAACGCTCGTGAGTATTTTATTACAACAGGCTTAGATATTACTGAAACGGGTGATATAATTAAAGGTTATAAACCTCATAAAAATGAAGAACGTGTTGTTTTTAAAATGCCTGAATTAGAATATAAAGAACTTAAATCAGGTACAAAAGTTGACACTAAAAAAATGTGTGATGATTTTTGTAAGCAATTAACTCAACGTGGTGGAATTATGGAACTTCCATTTCCTTTGAAATATCCTACTGGTGAAGATATTGCACCACTTAATAAGGATAAGACTGATGTAATTTATAGACAAGCCGAATGGGAAAGAAAAGGATATACTAGAAAAGATGGTGTATATGTACGACCTACTACAGTTAAAAGAAATGAAGATTTGTTAGAAAAAACTTCATGGGGTTTACCTGTTATGAGTTCTCACTTAAGAAGTGGACAAGAATTAATTGATGGTAGTGTTGTGATTCATGATTACACTAATAAATACGTTAACGTATTTAAAGAATCTTTGAATTATCGTGAAAATGAGAAACTTTTAAAAGAAGCAACAACTAATGAAGAAAAAGCACAAATACAAGCAAAGATGAATAACGCACAAAGTCGTTGTCAAGAAGCTTTTAATTCTATTACTGAAGACATTAAGCAAAGAAAGTTTACAGGCAAGAATAATATGTTTAAAGAGGAATTAATGGCACACAAAATGAGCAAATCAGCCTCAGCTGTTTGGTCGCCAGATCCTAGTCTTAAAATTGACGAAATTGGCGTTGGTGTAGATATTGCTAAAAAACTTGGTGTGAAACCTGAAGATGTTGAAAAAGGTGAAGCTTATTTGTTGGTTGTTCGTGACCCAGTTCTTAGAAATTCTAACGTGAGATATTTGAAAGTTAAAATTGATCCTAGTTTGAGTGGTTGTTCTATCAATCCTAATATGGATGTGCCTTTTAGCGGCGATTTTGATGGTGATGTCGCAGGTGTGTTCAACTTACAAGACGAAGAATCTAAAAAAGAAGCAAAGAGGCTTTTTGGAGTTCAAGCTAATTTATTAGATTTAGGAACGAAAACTAAGGTTTTTGATAAAGAACAAAATAAAGAAGTTGAAGTTTATCCTTTGAATATGAATAATGGATTAGATATAAAAGTTGCTATGCATTACAATCCTGAATTGGCTGATAAATGGAACGAGTTGACTTTAAGGGCTAATAAACTTCATAATGATATTAAAGAAGGTAAGGTTGTAGGTTCTGTTAAGAAAGAACAATTAGGTGATGAATTAATCGATGAATTAAGTGATTTTTATCAACAATGTTCTGTAGAATCTGTGGATAAAGCACACATTAATTATGCTAGTGTTGATAGACATTTAGATTCTGTTTATAATGCTTGTATTAAAACAGGGGCTAAAGGTAGCCCTAAGAAGATAGATTCTTATATGCAATATTTAGGTGTCGGTGGTTGTAAGTGTAACGAAGACGGCGTTGATAAGAGAAATTTAAAAGAGTTTGATAAAACTCTTGCTACTCGTGAAATGAATCAAGGTGTAATGTTTGCTACAAACACTAAAAATATTGGTACTGGATTTGCTGGTGCAGTTTCTCAACGTGCGATTCGTGCCGTGGGGGATAAAGATGCTGAAACTATAACAGAGTTAACATATCCAGTAACTCAAGCAATATTGCAATCAAAACACGATCCAGTGGATGCTGAAAGACGTTTTTCACTTTTAATGAGACCTGTTAGACAGCTTTGGGATGGTCGTGGTGTAAGTTATAACGAAAAAACTAATAGTTGGAAAGCAACAGCTGATAGAGTTTCTCCTGAAGAATGGAAGAAATCTTTTAAAGAACTTTATAAATCTGATGTGGGTCTTGGAGTAGATATCAATGATGAATATGTTGATAAATTAGCTGACATAATGAGTGAAAATAATGTTATGAAATCAGTTGAAATTGATAGAGAAACAGGTTTTGCTGAAGGTTGTAGTTTATATAGATTAGCTTATAGTGGTGATTTTGATACTGCTGTTTCACTTGCTGATGAAAGTAAGAATTTGTTTGACGGGAATAATAGTCAAATGTTCACACCATTTACGGTTTTAAATAATAAAAAGATAGTTGAAGGTGAAAAAACCGAACGTGAGGTTTCTTCGCTAACAAAATCAGATGTTTTGGTTGATGGTAAAGCTAAAAAACCGTCTTACAGAAAACCTATAACATATGATGTAAAAGACGATTTTGTGATGCCTGAGTTTTCTAATGAAGCTGAAGGGGATATGGAAATTTAAAAAATTAAGTGAGAATTCTCGGCAATTAAATTGCCGAGTGGCTCACCTTATATAGAAAGGATTTTTGCTATGACAGATTTTGATGAAAAAGATTTCGAAAGATTTAGTGAAGAAATATTTGATGAAATCGAGCCTATTGAGTTAACTGATGAAGATTTAGATATTTGTTGGCTCACAAGTGATGACGATTATATAGACAAATATGATTTATCATCACGAATTAAACACACTAGATCTCTTATAGATACTTTAGGAAATGTTTATGATAACCCTGAACATGAATTGAGAGATTATGCTTTAGATGAAGGGGATAAGAAAATTCAAAACAATTTAAGAAGTATGCGAGATATTTTAGGTGTAAACGAAGAAGATTTAGAAAATTTGAACGAAATTGATAGTCTCAAACTTTTAAGCGATCGTTATAAGGATTTTCAGGATTGGGATAAGTTAGATATTCCTTCAGATAAAGTTGAACTTTTTGCTGAGGGTGTAGAAAATAAAAATGAGACTATTATTAATTTCACTAAAAATAGACTTAAAGGCTTGGAAAAATCACGAAATCACAATTCTTATGATTTAATTGAAGCTAAAAGACCGAATGAAGGTTTGGATTTAAAAAATATTAACATATCAAAAGAGCCAGAAAACAAAGAATATGAGGCTTTTTTTGAAAATGTAATAAATCCTGAATTAAACAATAAATACAAGGAAGAATTTAAGTATTTTGATGAGGATCGTAAAAATAATCCACCTCAAAAAAGTTCGTATACTAAAGAGGGTTTGATTGAAGAAGCCAACGAAATATTATCTGAAGAAGCTAATGAAATATTGTCGAAAGAAGCTAATGAAATATTGTCGAAAGAAGCAAGAAAAGCACTTGAGGAAGAAAGACAATATGAAATGTGGCAAGAAATTAAAAAAATGAAAGACGAAGAAGGTTTTGAGTTTTAAGGGATGTTTTTATGAAAATTAAATACGATACAGAAAAATACACGGTAAAAGGTTCTGAAAAAGATGCAGTCGAATTGGATCGATTTCAAAAGCAAATAGATGAATATTATATGAATATGTCATCTTTTGAAACAAACAGTATTAAATGGCTTGATAAAAACGGTGATCGTGAAAATATGCAGAAATTTAATGCTGAATTTCAAAAAAGAATGTTAGTTTTGTGTGCAACTCCTCTTGCAAGAGGCGTTAATTCCAGAAATATTGCTGTTTCTTGTGGTATGTTTATCGGTATGGCTCTTGGTAGTGGAGGATTTTCTTCCCTTATTAAACAAAAGATAGCAGATAATAAAGTTAAATCTAAGGGTGGAGAAATGAATTTTCAAGATAACGCAGGTAATTTTGAAAAAGCTGCTGTCGAATGGCTTAGAAAAAGCTGCAATGGTGGTAGAGTTCCATTTACTGAGGAAAGTGCTGCTTGTATGAATATTGCATTAGCCAGAGAAGCACATGATAAAATGTGTGAATGTAATGGTGATGTCAAAGAGGTTATGAAAGAATACGAAAAACGACAAAGAATTTTAAAGACTTTGTGTAAAGTTGATGGAATTGATGAAGAAAAACTTTCAAAAGCAACGTTTATGATGTGTGGAAGACTTACTGATAAAGACCCTAGTGTAAAAGCGTTGTTTAAAGAAACTTCTTTAGCTGATGATATTATAAAGACAAATGAAAAAGTGACTTATGATAAAAATTTTGATGAACAAGTTGTTACAACTTATGATGGTGAATTATTAGGTAGAAATGGTAAACCTATTACTAAACTTAATTTAAAAGAGCCTTTAAACGCAACTAAAACTTCGATATTATTTTGTGCAACACTTTCTGAAAAATTATCTAAGATGAGTCCTGAAGATTTTAATAAAAATAGTAAATATTTTTCTAAACTTATGGAGCAAGTGGATTCTTGTAATTTTGATAATATAGACGATAAAAAAATTAAAATAATTGCGAAAGTTGCTTCTGAAGATGGCGTCCCCAATAAGATTTTTAAAGATTTTAATGCTGAAGATATAGTTAAAGAAAGTAAGATGTTTCCACCTTACAATTTAAATCATAAATTTGGTATTTCTGAATCGATGCAGTTGGGATTTGCAAGGGCTTTAGATACTTATTCTAAACAAAGTCCAGAACACGCTAAGGCTATTGAAAATTTTAAAGTTCAAAATAGGGTTGGTAAGTATTCTGAGCCAATATATGATGATTTGTATGAGAACCAAAAGGAAGATGAAGGGATAGAGTTATGATTACAAACAACGAAGATAATAAAGTTAAAAAGGCAAAAAAACAAGAATCAAGTGATAAATTTAGTGGTGGCATAAATCTAGCGCCGGGTAGTGATGAATATAATGAATACATTATGGATCACAAGGGTATAGATGAATTTCAACAAGACGATATAAAACTCGCTAACGCTAATATGAGAACGCCTGAAGTTGTGTCTGAAATAGATGAAGACCATGCTGAAAGGCAAAAATTTATTGAAGATGAACGTGCGATTCTTTTAGGTGAAAAACAAGAAGATTTGAATTATTTTAATGATAACTATGTTAAAAGACGTGGTATTAAGAGAAGAAATGTTAAAAACATTCTTAAAAAGGGTAAAGAACGAGCACTTTTAACAGAAACGTTGGAAGATGATTTATTTGTTGAACATAATTTACCTGGTATACTTGAAACAGATCTTCATTGTGAAGAAAACACTTTAGAAGATTTTTACTATGGCGATAGTCTTTTAGATAAATATTTGTAAATAATCACCTACGATTGAAAAAAATCGTAGGTTTTTTATGTTTTTTCTTAAAAAGTTGTGAAAATACTTGTGAAATGTATTGCTTTTGTTTTTTTTGTGTGTTATAATATCAATATAAGGTAAAAACGATGTAAGGGTTGGAGGTTTTTAAAGTATGAATAAACCTTTAAAGAAAACACTTTTAATGTGTGCATTAGCATGTTGTGTGATTGTACCTAAAAAATCTTTTGCTGATGGCGAATTAAATTTGCAAACAGATAAAGTTGAAACATATACACACAATTTACGTGCAGGACATGTTAAAGGTACTTATGATCACAAATCTTCTGTAGGTAAAATAACTGAAAAAGCTTATATTCAAACTGTTGCACCTCACGAGAAGATTGATGCTAAAATTTTTGAAAAACAAAAGGCTAGACCTGTTCAAAAATCTTATAAAAAACCTGTTTACCATAAACCTGTTCAAAAGGTTTATGCTAGACCTTCTGCTAAACCAGTTAAATCTGAAGTAAAAGCTGAAGTTAAAAAAGAGGTCAAAAAAGAAGTTAAACAGGTTCCAAAGACATCAGAAGATTTAAACAAAAAAATTTCTGAGTATGAACAAAGAGAACAACACTATAAAGAGTTAATAGATAAATTACAAAATGAATTAAAAGATTGTGGTGGTTCTTCTGTCGATATTAGTGATGATAAAGATCCTAATAAAAAAGACAAAGACGCTACTACTAAGCCCAAAGATAATGAGAATGACAATTCCCAAAACACATCTAATCAAACAGACGGAAATAAAAATAATACATCTTCTAAAAAAACATCCGTAGATTTAGATACAGGTGTGAGTCAATTTCTTATTGGTGGGATTGGTACAATGACTCTTAGTAGTGCTGGTATAATAGCTTTATTGTTTAAACGTGACGAAGATGATATCTAGTCACAAAAATATGTAGAAATGTGAAAGGAAAAGAACATTTATGAACAAAACTCAATTAAAACAAGCAGTACATGCTGAATTTGAAAAAGAAAACTTAAACAAAAGACAAGCATCAGATATCGTTGATTTTATTATCGACACAATTTCTGACGCAGTTAAAGCAGGGGATGTTGTAACAATTCAAAACTTTGCTACTTTCAAGAAAGTACACAGAGACGCAAGAGTTGCACATAACCCTAGAACTAGAGAAGAAGTTAAAGTTGATGCTTATGATACAATGGTTGTAAGACCGGCAAGTGCTATGAAAAAATTATAAGATAAGGCGATAAATAAGCAGTTACTGAATGGAATCAGCTGCTTATTTTTTTGTTGCAAATACACTTATTGTTATGAATTTTTCAAGTGTATTTGCAACAAATTGATTTTTATTTCATAATTTGTTATAATTTTATTATAAATATTATAATGAAAGGAAAGAATATGGAAAATTTAAACTTTTTAAAAAATTCTAATTCTGGAATAAGCACTTTAAATATTATCAAAGACAAGAAGTGCGTTAATTTATCTGTTGAGGAAATTTTTGATAAAAAAGTGTATGACCATTTTATTGGCGTAACTTATTCAATTTCTTCATCATTTGTTAATACATATTTAAAAGATTTTAAAACTTGTGATATTGTTATTGGTATTGATAATGATTTTGTTAAAAATAATATAAATAATTTGGCTAAAAATTTTACCAATAACGTTATGAAGATTTTGAGAGGGGATTCAATTGAATTTTATAAGGATTTAGATATTAATTTAAAGGAAAAATTAAGTAAAAAAGAGTTTAATGTTTATGTTTCAAATACTCATATCATTCATTCAAAGTTTTATTTATTGTGGAATGATGATGGAGACACAAGACTTATTGTGGGTTCTGCTAATTTATCAAATACAGCTTTTAATCAAAATAGCAATCAATTTGAAAATATTTTAATTTTTGATAATAATGAGTTGTTTGATTTTTATAAATCTTATTATGAAAATAATTTATCAAAGGTTTTGACTAATTATATTTCAAAAGATTTGTTGAAACTTAATATTAAACAAATGAAACCTATTAAAGATAAAGAATTAAAAAATATTGAGTCCATTGTTGTTTTAGATAACGATAGTATCAATAAAATTAAAGAGAAAAATATTGTTGAAAATATTGAAGATGTTAGAGAAAAAGTTGTTTTAGGTGTTGCTTCTGAAAACTTGATTAAAGAAATTTCAAATATTTCTGATGATAGACGAATTATTGAAAAAGAGAAAAAAGAAGAAAAAAGTTTTGAAAATATTGCATTTGAGGTTGTAAAAGAAACTATAAATAAAAGAACTGAAAAACCAGCATTAAAAACTAAAAAAGCTATTCAAAATAATGTATCAAAAAAAATTGTAAAGGTTGTTTCTAAAGAAATTGAAATCAACCAAAACATTTCAAGGTCTAAAATCTTATATGATAAGAATTATAGGAATACTAAAAAAGGTTATACTGGTATGCTTGAATATGCAAATATCAAAGGTAATAATTTATTACCGATGGGCAAAAAAGCAACTAATGAGGAACTTTTAAAATCTTTACAGCTTATAAATAGTTATATTCAAAGTTTTGAAAAGTATACTGATAAATATACTGATGATTATGGTAAAAGAATTTTTGAATGTATATTGTCTATTTTTACAGCACCATTTGTACATGAATTAAGAAGTAATATACCTATTGAAGAAAATAGACTTGATATTCCTCAAATTATTATTTTAGGGGGTCAAGGTCATTCAGGTAAATCCTCTCTTTTGTCAGTTATGAGTAAATTAACAAGAGGAAATACAAATGAAATTTATGATTGGAAAGAATTAGAAGGAATTACTAAAAATAGTAGAAAAAAAGACAGAATTGATACTATTTATTCTTGGATGCAAGAAAACAACGTTAATCCTATTTTTATTGATGAAATAGATAAGGAATTTTTTGAGAATCAAAATTATGGCAGAGAATTTGTTTTAAATATCTCTAACACTTCAATTAAAAATGAAGATCCTTACCCTTGTTTTTTTGCTACAACAAATGCTAAAGACTTTACATTTCCATTAGAAGCTCGAAGGAGAATTTATTACTTATTGATTAATAAAGAAATTCACAAAAGCAACGAAACAATAGAATTTTATCAAGATTTTTTCAGCAAAATTGATAATACTTTATATCTTGACTTTTGTTTTAGAATGGCTGAAAGACTTGAAAATCACGAGGATTATGATTGGTGTCATTGCGTTGATGATGTTGGTTTGGATTTCTTATATAATTCTCGTCAAATTTTTAAAGAATATTATAATATGCTAAATTTGCCAATTCCTAGATATTTTCCTGAAACTAAATACAGAGATGATATTTATAATAACAAAATAATGTGGAAACAATTATATTTGATTGCAAAAGATAAGTTTGAATACGATAAAGAAAATAATCGCTTATATTTTGATTTAAAACTAATAAAAGAGAATTATAAGGTATATAATGATATGTCAACCGATCAAAAATATATTTCAGCACTTCCTCAAAATATATGTGCTGGAAATGCGACAAATTCAATCGTGTTAGAACTTTATGCTGATGAATTTTTTGATTGGATTGAGATTAAAAATCCTTATAAACATACTTCATTTTTGAACAAAATATTACAAAAATTGTGAACTACTCGGTAATTGAATTACCGAGTATCCGATATACGATGCAAATACATCGCAGATTCGGGGTGTGTCCATGACACCTATACTGCTTTTTACACAGCTACTTTTAATAGATAGGGGTTTTTTATCTCATAAGGATCGAGATTAATAACCTTATTTTCTTCTTGAAGATATAATCTTAATATATTGTATGCACCAACTATATCAGCGTTCCATATATTGTCTTTATCTCTATATAATCCTCTTTTTATTCTGTTTGACTTCTTAGCATACTCTTTATTCACAAATGGAGCTATTGGGCTTGTTTGACTAGAATAAAATTCTTTTTGTTTAACTAGTCTTATCCCTTCCAATCTTAGCTTATATTCAAGCATTTTATATATTTTATTGTATGGCAAGGAATGTAATTTTTGATTATTAACATGTCCAATATTATTATCTTTTCTTATTCCTTTAATATCTCCAATTATTACTGTATTGATATTATTAGCTACACAGTAATTTACAATAGCTTTTGTTGTTTTATGCAAGTAGTCATTTATACAATTATTTTTCTTTAAGAATAGGTTTGAAATATGTTTTGAACCTTTAGGATTTTTTATTCCTTTAGCATATTGAATACTACTCCATTGTGATTGAACTCTTGATATCTCTTTATTATATTTATGACATATCGTAAGATACTTTCTTCCGACTATAAAGCTTTCATGAGTATTAGAGTTAAAACAAGAAAAGAGATTGTGAAGACCAAGGTCAATACTTAGATATGAATTATTATCTACACGATAATCTATATCTTTAATTTCATAGATTACAATAATATTACTCTTACCGTTTTTCGGAGGATATATTTTTATCTGCTTTATTACATCAAAGTCCTTGAAAAACTTATTTTCAAGATAAAGGTAATTATCTTCAATGCCATAGTTAAGATACATATATTCTTTTAACCTTTTTGATAGAGAAAGTCTTACAATATCCTCGTCTACTTTATGTGATATAGCATTTTGCATATAAGTAATTGCTATATTATCAGACTTGTATTTAGGTGGTTTTGGGTTAGTAACATTAGGGCTTTTGCTTTTTAATAAAGAATAAAACGACTTCCATGATTTATCCAGTTGTTTACAAATCTCTTGTGCTGTTTGAGATGGAAGTTGCTTATACCATAAATCGCTTTTATGGTATTTTTTTTGAAAATACCAATTTGGATAATCACAAGGAAGATTTAATTCTTTATAGTTTAGTCTTTCATAATTACAAATATTCCAAAGCTTATATGCTGCATAGCACATGTGTCCTATAATGTTAGATTGTTCATTTGTTAATATTGCGCTTGTCTTTCGTGCTAATAGCATATATTCACCTCCCCTTAATATGCTTTAGACTGTTTTTCGATATATCTCTTGATGTTTTCCTCTGATACACAACCAATGGTTTCACAATAATATGAATGATTCCATAGTTGTCCTTTCCATAGCTTTTGTCTTAAGTCTGGATATTTCTCAAAAAGCTTTCTTCCTGTTATTCCTTTTAAATATTTAACAATTATTGTTACCGATAATTTAGGTGGAGCGGATATGAAACAATGTATATGATCCATTTCGCCACACTCAAACAGTTTCACAGTAAAGCCTTTATCTTCGCCAATTTCTATTGCCAATTCTTTGAGATAGCTCTCAATTTCAGCTGACAATATTTTTCTTCTATACTTTACAGACCATACAATATGGTAGTTGATATTACACACTGAAGTACGGTAATGTACAAGGTTATTTTTCATACATATAGTATACCATGTTTCAATCAAATAAGCAAACAAATAATTGAATTACCGAGGATTCCTGCTCAATTTCCTAAAAACGCTTATTATTCCATATAAACCCTTGATTTTTAATCGTTATTTTGTTATAATATTATTGTAAAATAACGAAAGGATGAGGTATTATGCTTTATAATATAGTTCCTTTTAAAAATGATAAGTTTATTGTTGTAAATAATGATAATAAAATATTAGACGATAATGATGGTTTTGGTTATAAAACTGAAAAATTGGCTGATATTATATATAGAAGAAAAAATCGTAAAGTTTATTTTAAAAAATATAAGTATTATAAAACTAAAAGGGTAAATAAATTTACGGAAAATTATTATGACGAGTTATTGGAATTTAATAATAATTTAGTTCTTGATGATTTAACCGGGAAAGAATTGCTTGAGTTTTTTAATGCTTATTTGGAAGATAACGACATTAATCATATTGGCTTAAAAGTTGCAGATATTTTACGATTTAGTAGTATTTTCGAAAATAAACGTGTTAGTAAAAGGAAGAATTAGGAGAAAAAAAGATGAAAAAAATAATTTATTTGATTTCTTCAGTTTTTTGCGACACTGTTTTGCTTAAAATTGAAGAAAAAAGTATATATGAAAGTGATAAAGAATTTTTAGATATAAATGAAATAAGTGAGTTTGCAAAATTAAGTTGCATTGCTGCGAAGATTATAGACTCAAACCTCACAGAATCGATTTTAACGCTCTTAAAACCATATGAGGTAGATTATATGGTCTATAAGGATAAAGACGCTGTAATGGCTCTTATAGACGTTATAGAGGGCGAAAAAGTATCTGAAAATGTACTGGAGAATGAAATAGATAACGAAATAGGTGATACGTATCAAGAAGACGAGAAGAAAACAGAAAAGGAAACAAAAGACGAAAAGACGCCTAAGAATGATAAAAAAAGATTAGTTTCTTTAAGTTTAAAAAACAATTTTCAAGAGCTTTTAAACACTATTGATGTTGAAAATATCGTTGTTAAATCAAAGGCTGAAATAGATCTACCTGATAGTGTTTGGCTTTATGGTAATTTTATTTTTATAACTAAGAATAATAAAATTATTGTTCCTAAAGGTGCTAAAGCTATTTATGGTGAAGATAGTAGCAGAAGATTTTCAAAAGATGCTAGTGAAAAGCGTAAATTATATATAAATAGTGATAATGTCGTAAACGAAACACTTGAATTTGATTCGATTTCTGGTGTTTGTCAGTTTTTATTAAATAAAAAGATAAATGGTTGGACGTCTTTTGCAAATTTAGAGGGAAAATTATTAACAGAATATAGATAATATTATTCGGTAGAAAAAGTCTGCCGAATAATTTATTTTTAAGATTGGGGAGGAATGATGTGAATCAGAATTATTTAAATTTATGTAGTATTTTATCGGTCTTTTTTTTATTTTTATTTTTCATATAATTAAAAAAATAATCCTTGCAAAATAAACTGCAAGGATTTTCTTATAAATCACATTCTGAGAAATCATTTTCTAATAACCAACTAATGTCTTCAGTATTATCACAAGCGTAAATTTCATTGTCTTTACATAACTTTAATAATTGTTTTGGTTTGGTTTCAATGATTTTTTTCAAAAATTCTTTACTATAATTTCTTTCATAAAATTCTATATCTCGTTTTAGTGCTTTTTGTAAATTTTCTATACCATATATTGTGAAAGTGTCAAAAGCTTCATCACACATTTCGTGATGTTCTAAGTTATAAGCGTTTATTTCTATAGATTTTTCCGTATCTTGTATTACTATTGTTCTTAGTTCATTATTTTCATAACTTGTTGCTATTTCAATCAATCCGTTTTCGAATAATTCAAATCCTGGTTCATAATCTATATAGTCGAAAAGCAATGATAATCCATTTATTTCTTGTTTTTCTTTATCAGTTAGTGTTTCAAAATTTTCAAAATAATGTTCTAGTGTAGAATAAAGTGACCATCTTCCTGATGTTGAAAATTCAAGTTCTTTGTCAAAATCAACATCGTTTAGATCGATCACTAAACTACCATAATAAAACTTTTCCGATTCTTGTAGTAACTTTTTAACTGTTTCTAGTGACGTTTCACTGTTATTTTTTTCTGATTATTAGTGTTCCGTGTGCGTCTGATGGGTTTGCCATAATTTTTTTCTCCTTTTTTGTTTTGTATAATATTTAATGGGTGAGAGTCTAGTCTACGCCCACGATATAACTTTCGGACATTAATGAATATTCGTAATCTTCAGTTTCTTTGTCTAAAAAATTATAAATAAGATTGCTTAGCTCTTTTATTTTTTCATTACCTAGACTTTCTTCTAAAGTGTGTTCATCATAGGCGAAATTAATGTTATCCCAATAATCTTCATCAATTATTTCAACGATCCATTCTCCACAGTTTTGTGGAATTTTAGGTTTTTCGAACTCAACTATCCAAAATTCCTTTATTGTGGACACAGATATAAACTCAGAATGATTACACGAATCCATTAACTCAACTAATTCTTCTGCAAAAATATCTTGATTGGGGATATAGTCAGAGTTATCTATATTTTCGTTAAACTCTCTTAAAACTTTTAGACCTTCAGCTTTTGCTTTATCAAAATCATCAAACATTTTATTTAAATATGTTTTTTTATCTCCGTAAAGACTACAGCAATATGTTTTGTTTTCATCCATAAATTTTGCTCCTTTTTTTAATAATATTTAAAAAAGTGCTAAGTTTTTATCTTAGCACTAATTTGTTTAATATTCGTATCTTATTTCGTGTTTTTTGCACCATTTAAAGTTATCTTCATCATAAAGTATAGCGTCTTCTAGTAATTCTTTTGATACTTCTTTTTTGTGTTTTTTGATAAAATCCACTAATGGTGAAATTTCATCATAATCATTGTCTATGTTATATCCAACGCTGAAATAGCTGATTGCATCTTTATAAAGATCGTAGAAGTGATTTACGATTTTCTTTAATTTTTTACAAGGAATATAATCTTTTGGTATATCTTCTGGACTTAATTGTTTCACTGCTGATATCAAATCTTTAAATTCATGTTCAGTACATCCTATTAATTCAGCATAATTTTTAACTTCTTTAATATTGTTATTAACAAAATACCTCATAAGTGTGATTTCATTTTTTTCTATATTGTATTTTAAAGGTTTTTGAATATCTTTAAATTTTATTACTAAAGTATTATCTTGTAATTCACCATATGCACAAAGATATATCGCCTGAATATAGTTTATAAGATTTTTTTCTTTTTTTATTCTTTGTTCTAAGTTGTTGTGATAATTCCAACAGAAATTATTATCTCTTTTTTCAATTTCAATTAATTTGTTCCATACTTCTTCGATTGTTTTTGGTTCAATGTTTTTAACAGATTTTATATAATCGCTTAAATTTTTTAAGTGATTACAGTCTTCGTCTTTTATTGAATTTTCTAAGATTTCAAATAATTCTTTACTATATTTTTCATTTATCAAATTAAAGTAATCTCCTGTGATTTGAATGTCTTTTTGATATAATGAGTTGTCTTTTATTTTATAAAAAGCTAATTTATCCGGGACATAATAAATTTCATTTTCTTTCCAACCTAGAATGTTATATAGGTTAATTATTTTTTCGTATAACTTTGTTTTTCCGTTTTCATCATTATAAAATGATGGAATGCCTGTTCCTTCCATTGTTACATATTGTAGATTTTTTGTGTCTATCTCTAATTGTGCAGTATCGAATATCATTTTTAACATATCGATCGCATAAAGGTAGTCATTATCATTAAGTCTACAATAACATTCTGTGTTATTAGGTAAACAAGTAGTCATTCTTGAATCAAGTTTTAACGCATTTTTTATGTCTTCGCTTGATAAATTATCTGTATCTTTGTTAATTAATTTATTAAAATTAATTTTTTCAACAGATTTAATTTCTATTATTGCATTGTGTTTTTTTATTTTTTCAATTAATTCTTTTGTTATTTTCATAAAATTATTCCTTTATTTTATTCGTAGTTATAAAAATAGGTTAAATCATACCTTTCACATATGATTATATCATTAGTGTCTATTTTTCTGCAAATATAAAAAGATTTGATTTGTTTTTTAGTTAATAAATGTTATGTGCCACTTTTTTTCACCTTTTGGGGGATATTTAAGTCTTATATTTAAACGCCATAGTGAAAAAATTCCTTGCATATGATATATTTTTCATATTTATATATTGAAAGCACATTTCTTTCACCAACAAGTATTACGTTTTGTTCCATTTCGACAAAAGTTAACCATTTTTCCATATTTTCAACAATTTTATTAAAATCTTTTTCTTGCAATAAAGGTTTATTGATATTTGTAAAATTTTCAATTTCCCAATTAGTTACATTTATAAAGATGTTTGAATCATCTTCATCTATAATATTTCCCGTTAAGACGATTGGGTCAAATTTTTGATAATTTGTAAAAAGTTTAGATGTTTCTTGAAGAAACACTCTAAACATATTTAGGTGTTTTTCTGTTTCGAATTTAATCCAAATATGCTTTTCGTCACCAAAATGAGCTAATCTTTGTCCTAATTCATTATTTTCTGAGACATATTCGTCAATAAATGCGTATATTTTTTCCATATTTTTATCCTTTCTTTAGTTCAATTTGTCAAATTTTGCAATAGGGGGGGCAAATCATTAAGTTCTTCTATTGTTTTTTTTTGATACATTAAGTATTTTATAAGACTCCTATACGCAATTTTTCGTTTCTTTCTTTTCTTATTTTACAAATTTCTTTTACAGATTGTCTAAAATCTTTTGGTGTTATACAAGGCTCTTTCAAATTATTGAATATTTCATATAAACAATACTCATCTTTTTTCGGTTTTATGCTATATGTGTTGCCATTTTCATCAATAATAGCTGATACTTGTGTTATATCATTTTCATCTTTAGTGAAGAAGATTTTAGCGTTATTAAATTTTTGTTTCATTAATATTGCAATTTCAGTTAAATCTATTTCTGTGATTTTCATAAATTTTTCATTTAGCCTAGATATAGCTGATTGTTCTTCATAAGTGAATTTTTCAAATTCTTTAAAAATGTAAGCACCGTGTAATTGATAATCTTTAGCGATACATAATTCTGTAGCAGGTAAATTATTTATATACATTAATGTTTCTAATGTAATTTTAAGTTCTTTGTCAGTTGCTAAGTAGATTTTAGACATTTCTCCTGTACGCCTAAACCATTTTAAATGATTCTCTAACCATTTTATTTGGCGATCATATTCTTCTACACTTATTTGGGAATATTTGGCGTTTTCTCTCATAGTTTTCATACGATGATATAAAGATTTTGTAATTTTTTTAATATCATATATATAATCATTTCGATTTAAATTTTTTTCAAGTTCTTTTTCATCCAATATGTGTTTATTATAGTCTTTTATTATTGTTTCTTTTGAGTCATCATTTATAACCTTTATGTGACATATGCGTTCAAAATGATTGTAAGATATAGTAATATCATAGAAAACATCTAATAATTTAATTTCAGGTAAATTATCGCAATTTAGAAATTTATTATATTCACTTAATGAATGTTGATTCGCATAATAAATGTTAAACATATGTGTTTTATTAGATTTATCAATATAAGTTATAAAAAAATCTAAGTAACTTGTTTTATCAACTAAATCGCCTATAGTTTCACTTTTTATTATTTTAGAAAGAATTGTATTTTTCATATCACAATTATTACATTCTATTAAATTAATTTGCATTTTATTCTCCTTTCTTGTTTTATGTTTTTTTATTTATTTTTTGCCTTTTAATTAAATATCGCAAGGTGTGTCATCTGTAGGTGAATCTTTTAAAAATTTTGTAAATTTATCGGTTTCAAATTCTTTTTTGCAATTGCAATGTTTACAAGTGTGCTCACAATGACATTCTTTTACATTATTATTTTCATCATATTCGCCATAGCCGTCAAATTCTTGATTCATACCGCATTCATCTTGTTTATTGTCTTGTGTAGTTTTTGATTGTGCAGCGTTTAATAAAGACTTAAATGATGATGTTGTGTAATATTCTTCGTCATTGATAGTGTAAAAATAATTTTTTTTCTTATTTGTTATTGTATTTTCAAAGTCTTTGCCTGATAATTCATTTATTTCTTGTCCGACTAATTCGTTTAAATCTATTTCTTCAATTACGTTAATGTGTATTTTGATATTTTCTTTATTTAGTTTTTTTATTGTATCTTTTGTTAGTTTCATATTTTTCTCCTTTTGATTTGGGGAAGATGAGGGGTTTATTCCTCATCTATCCAGTCTTTTTCTTCATATTTTTCATCATCTAAAGGTTCAAATTCTTCTTCTGGAGAATCTTTGTCAAATTCCTCCATAACATATTCTTCTTCATCAGAAATTACAAGTTCGTCATCGTCTGAGGGGTAGCGTTCTTTAATAAGTTTTTCGGCAATTTCAGAATTTGAAGGTTTTTTGTCATTACTTCCGAAATAATATTCTTCAATAATTTCAGAATCTTCAGGCGAAATATCTTCATCAATTTCTTCAGGTTCTAGTTCTTCATCATCTAGGAGATAACATTCTTCAACGTCTTCAGAATTTTTTGGAGATAATGTATCATATATTTCTTCAAAATCCGCTTTAGGGTTCATATTGAATATTAGCATTGCTTTATCATCAATAGTTATTAAATTTTTTGGATTATCTACAATTACAGGTTTTTTATAGTTATAGTAGAATGCTAATTTTATTTGGTCATTAATCCATTTTTTTAATTTATTAGGATCAATTGGAACGTATTTTTGATTTTGTTCCATTTTTCCTTTTGATTTTAAATGTTCTTGATATTTCTTTAGTATAAATTCAGGATCTTTGTTTACTAATTTGAAGAAATCTTTTAATTCATCATCAGTAAATTCTCCCGGTTTTCCAAATACAACTAAAGGGTCGCCGAAAATTTCTTTATCATTATTACATTGGGAGATAAAGTATTTATTTTCTATATTTTCTCCTTCTTGATGAGAAAATAGCTCTAATATATTTTTGTCCATATCTCCTGTGTCTAAACCTTTCAAACTATCTAAATGAAGTGTGAATGTTTCAGTTGTTACTTTTTTCATAGTAATCTTGATTTTGTTCATTTTTAATTTTTCAATTAGTTCTTCTGTAATTTTCATAAAAATCACTCTTTTCTTTGTTTTATAACTATATTATACCATAGAATAATTATGAAACCATGACATTTTCTATTTTTTAAAAAAATTATTTGTTGAAATTATCACGTTTTTGATTTTTGGTGTAGGACATTTAAAAAGAAGTGTGACATTTGTCACGAGAATGATATAAAATTCGTTACAAAAATGTGTCCCGAAAATTGTATAACATTCGGGACAAGGTTTATTTGAAATAATTTTTGATTTCTTTTTCTTTTTGCTTTGCTTTTTTATCCCTATAATCCTTTCTGTATTCTTTTATGATGTGGCAACTGCTACATCCTGAAGGATTATTGCACCACCAACAATCATCATTGATATAGAAATATGATCTAGGTGGTGAAGGGCGTGGTTTTCTTTGCTTGATTTTTCTGCCCGTATGTTTTTTCATGAGTTTTTCCTTTCTTTTAAATTAACGCTTGAACGATTTTTTTGTTTCTTAAGTCTATTACTATATTTTTTGTTTTATGGTCTTTATAAATATATTTTACTTTTTCGAGTTTTTCGCTATAAATTATTTTTTCGTTACTATTTGTATAGTTTATATACCAACAATTTGAAGATTGAATAAAATTTATTGAGTTTATTGTCATAGTTGAATTGTCACTAAATTTTGCTGAATATTCTGTATTAGGATTTAGTTGAAATAATTCAGAAATTTGTAGTGCCAAATCGTTTGTGTTGACCTCAGATTCTTCTTGTTGGATATAATAGTCTCTTATTCTAGGCTTTAAAATTCTATGAGTAAAATAATTTATATAT
>QWBY01000217.1_pt1 | contig 51560 bp, 70 predicted proteins | sample 1972471 | NCBI WGS metagenome assembly QWBY01 (sample SAMN09866722, study PRJNA288562) | Human gut metagenome isolate term6_stool, whole genome shotgun sequencing...
GGCATTCTCCATCTGTACACGTGCGGATTCGATGCCGGCTTCGGTAACGGTCATGCTTGTCTTGGTGGTAACGATGCTGCTTGCCGTTCCCTGCGAACCATGTTCGGCACGGATAAGGTCGGTCTCGGCTTGGGCCAGTCGCAAGCGAAATTCGGCATCCTCGATGATGGCGAGCGTATCACCCTTCTTTACCTGCTGGAAATCCGCGAAACGTACCTCGCGAATAAAGCCTTGTACACGACTGCTCTGAGGCACGACGTTCTGGCGTACACGGGCATTGTCGGTAAATTCTCCACTGCCGAAGTGCATAAACTGGCTCACCACATAAACGGCTCCACCCAAGAGGCAAAGCACGATGAGCACATTATATAAATAGATGTGTATCTTGTTCTTTTCCATTATTATAAAGTGTTTGTTACGTATTTGAGTGTATAGAAATTATAAAGCATGCTGATGCGGGCATTAACCAGCGCCATTTCGGCAGAGAGTTTCATGTTGGAGGCATCGACCATGTCGGTAAGGAGTGCAAGGTCGTTTTGATAACGATTCTGCACCACGGAGTAGTTCTGATTGGCAAGTTCCACCTGCTTCTGCTGTGTCTTCACCTCGGTGTAGGAGGTAAGGAGATTGGTGTAATTTGCCTGTACAGCATTTTCCACACCCTCACGAGCCAAGGCGAGCGCTTCCTTTGACTGCCGATGTTCAGTACGTGCCTTGCGGATGTGGTGTTTGTTCTTCCAAAGACTGCCAAGGCTGAACTTTACGCCTATCCCGACAAACCACACGTTTACATTGCAATCTTTCGGGATGAGGTCTTGTGTATAAGGACCAAAGAGATGATTTTCTGCCACGACAGCCACCGAAGGCAATGATTCTGCCTTTGCCTGCTTCACCTTCTGTTCTGCAAGATTTGCGGCCACTTCCGACTGACGGATGCCAAGGTTGTTGCTTGTCGCCGTCTGCTGCCACGTATCTTGAGCAGTGATTGCCGAGAGTGCATTTATTTCTGTGTTGAGCTCGTTCTTATCAGGAACTATAACCGTCTGTTCCGGTAAATGAAGTGTTGTTACCAGTTGATGGTTGATGATGGTAGAAGCATCGGTGAGCTTTGTCAGTGTGAGTTCAAGACTCTGCAACTGGAATTCATAGCGAGTGATGTCGTTCTGCAAAACAGTACCCTGCTCACGGCGAGCTTTCATTTGGGCAATCTCCTTTTGCGTAAGTGCGATATTCTGGCGCACCACTTCCATCTGATTACCTAACTTACAGAGGTCAAGATAGTAACCCGTCAACAAGAAGCGCACTTCCTGGCGGTTCTTCTCCACATCGAGTTCTGCCATTTCCTTGCCCAATTCCGCCATACGGATGCCCGAACGGATAACTCCACCGGCATAGACCACTTGTGCAACCTGAGCCGTAAAACTGTTTTCCCAATGAGGTGTGTCTTGCTTGCCGTTTGCAACGGGAATAACTCCCACACCCGGTACGATGTAGTCAGTTGTTCCATTAGCCGAAAAACCTCGCGACAACATGAAGGCATTGCCCGTATAACTGCCTTGAAGGCTCAAATCCACACTCGGCAGCAAAGCCGATTTGGCCGCTGCCAACCCTTCGTTAGCTGCCCGCAAAGCCACTTCACTCACCTTCACTTTCTGGCTCTGTTGGTCAGCAAGATTGTAAAGTGTCGTGAGTGTCATCGCCTGCACAGCCCTGTCTTGTGCATATATGGGTACAAGACAAGCCTCTCCGGCCATCAGAGCGACAGCCAGAGCAGAATAAACCATAAGTTTGTTCATGAAATAAAAATAGATGTATTGTTGTTCATTATTCTTTTCCTCTAACCGTTAACTATAAGCTGTTAACCTCTGTTCATTCCCTCGGAAATACTAATAATGAACCATAAGAGTCCGGACAGCACAACATCTGCCACAATGCGCTACAAACTGCCTCATCAGGGAATATTAAAAAATGAGAACAGAATTTCGGGCATTATTGATTGAGAAATCCGGTGCAAAAGTACAAAAAAACTTGGAATAGGAAAAAAGTCGGAATCATTTTAAATGCAAACTTAAATAAGGGGGCCTTGTCTTCTATAATTATGATCTTGTCGAAAACGTCTCTTTCATTATAACATAAATTACGAATGGGGGCAATACTATTGCTATTCTTTTATCATATACTGGCAGGTGTGATTTAGGCATTAAACACCCATGTTTAAAAAACGGCCACAAAAATAAAGACGAAATAACATAGGTTCAAATAATTGTGATCTTTGTACCGGATAAAAAGCGTTATTTGAAAAAGCAAATCAGAGCAATCTAAAGAAATCTGCAAGTTGGCGAATCGTAACCCGTTAGAACATAAAAGATTATTGTTATAAGTTTAATCACTTTTTAAACGCTATCCTGTAATACTAAGTTCTACATTATCGTTGAAAACATGTATTTTGGGTGAATATCTTTTTGACTACCTGATCATTGATGAATCATCCCAAGTCGATATTATTAAATCGGCTGACAAAGAGATAATTAAACCAAAGCATTCATTAATAAAAAGAACATTATGACATTTTGTATCGTAAACATTACCGTCTCACTGACTTGTCGGACAAGAATTCTGCAAAGAAAGTTTTTCTCACCATCACATACAAGTATGGACAGGCAGCCATGCTGACGGAAGAGTTGCCAAAGAAATCAGTGGCAATTCCGGTGTCGGCGAGGGTGAGAGAATCAGTGTGCTGAAAGATTTCCGCACACTGATGAGAAAGTTGCTGTTTTCCGGGCACTCTTCTTGGCTAAGACACCCCGGATGCATAAGCGGTAACTATTCCGCAAGATTTTCTGTAATTGAGGTTATAACATCTGTAATTCATCTACCAATCCTTTCTATAATCTCCTGTAACTTTGCAATGTGAAAAGAAAACATTGGTAATCAAAAGAATCAATCGGTTATGAAACGGACAATCTTTTTTACAGCAGCTTTCCTCTCTCTCTTAGGCCTGATGGAGAGTCGTGCACAAAACATGCAAAATAACAGGAATATGGAAAAGTTGAAACTTACGGAAGAATGGGATAAGACATTTCCGAAGAGCGACAAAGTGGACCATAGTAAAGTGACCTTTGTCAATCGTTTCGGCATCACGCTCGCTGCAGACCTGTATGTACCGAAAATCGCTGTTGCCGATAAGTTCCCGGCCATTGCAGTCAGCGGCCCGTTTGGTGCGGTGAAAGAACAATCGTCAGGACTGTATGCACAGACACTTGCCGAACGGGGTTTCCTGACCATTGCTTTCGACCCGTCGTTTACGGGTGAGAGTAGCGGACAACCTCGCAGTGTGGCTTCACCCGATATCAATACGGAGGACTTTTCGGCAGCAGTGGATTACCTTGCCACACGTCCCGATGTGGATGCGGAGCGTATCGGCATACTCGGCATTTGCGGTTGGGGAGGCTTTGCTATCAATGCAGCGGCCAATGACACGCGCATCAAGGCTACGGTGGCTTCTACCATGTACGATATCAGCCGCGCCAATGCCAACGGTTATTTCGATGCAGCGGACAATGCAGATGCACGCTACCGGATGCGTCGGGAGCTCAATGCGCAACGCACAAAAGATTATCGTACGGGTACTTACCCCTGCACGACAATGAATCCTGAACCGGCCGAAGATGCACCGCAGTTCATGAAAGATTATTACGATTATTACAAAACGAAACGAGGCTATCATTCCCGTTCCATTAACTCCGGTTTGGGGTGGAACCAGACTTCGGCACTTGCTTTCATCAATGCACCAATCCTTGCTTATAGTGATGAAATTCGTAGCGCCGTATTGCTTATCCATGGAGAGAAAGCTCATTCCCGGTATTTCAGCGAAGATGCTTTCAAGAAATTGAAAGGTGATAACAAGGAGCTGATGATTATTCCCGGTGCTGTGCATACGGATTTGTATGACCGTATGGACATTATTCCTTTCGATAAGATAGAGCTTTTTTTCAAGGAGCACTTGAAATGAGACAAAGGATGAGATCTGAATTGCAACAATGAATTATGCATTAATAGAGAATTATGAACCGAATCATTTTAATTTCAGTATTCACTTTTTTTACAGTCAATGTCATGGCACAGAAAAAGATTGTACAAACCGCAGGGCGCGACCAGTTGGGTGAGTTCGCCCCAAAATTTGCGGAACTCAACGATGATGTCCTTTTTGGTGAGGTGTGGAGTCGTACCGATAAGCTCGGCTTGCGCGACCGCAGTCTGGTTACAATTACATCGCTCATCAGTCAGGGCATTACCGACAGCTCGCTGACATTTCATTTGCAGTCGGCAAAAAAGAACGGTATCACCCGTACGGAAATTGCGGAGATTATCACGCATATCGGGTTTTATGCAGGTTGGCCAAAGGCATGGGCGGCTTTTCGTCTTGCCAAGGATGTGTGGGCGGAAGATGCAAACGGAGAGGATGCTAAGGCAGCATTCCAGCGTGAGATGATTTTCCCGATAGGTGAACCGAATACGGCATACGCGCAGTATTTCATTGGCAACAGTTATCTTGCACCCGTTTCGAGAGAGCAGGTAAACATTTCCAATGTCACATTCGAGCCGCGTTGCCGCAACAACTGGCACATACACAGAGCTACAAAAGGCGGCGGCCAGATGCTTATCGGTGTAGCCGGACGAGGCTGGTATCAGGAAGAGGGTAAACCGGCGGTGGAGATTCTTCCCGGTACGGTTGTCCATATTCCCGCAGGTGTGAAGCATTGGCATGGTGCGGCATCCGACAGCTGGTTTGCACATCTTGCATTCGAGGTTTCCGGTGAGAACACCTCCAATGAGTGGCTGGAACCGGTAACAGATGAACAATATGATAAACTAAAATAATTCCTATGTATAAATTACTATTTGCACTGCTGATGACAGTCGGAATGACTACGGCAATGTGCGCACAACAAAAACAGAAGATGAACAGTAAACATTCGAACAGCAAAATACTGGTCGCCTATTTCTCGGCAACCGGTACGACAGCCCGCGCAGCAGAAAAGTTGGGAGCAGCGGTGGGTGGAGACCTCTATCCGATAGCTCCTGCACAGCCTTATACAAGTGCAGATCTTGATTGGAACAATAAGCGGTCGCGTAGTTCGGTTGAAATGAACGATCCGAAGATGCGTCCGGCAATCAAAAGTAAAAAAGAAAATATCGGCACTTATGATGTGGTTTTTATCGGTTATCCTATCTGGTGGGATCTTGCTCCGCGAATTATCAACACATTCATAGAAAGTCATAGCCTGAAAGGCAAGACGGTAGTCCCATTTGCCACTTCGGGAGGCAGTTCGATTGGCAATAGCGCAACTGTATTGAAGAAAACCTACCCCGACTTGAACTGGAAGGAGGGACGTTTGCTCAATCGTACGGACGAGAAGGCTATTCGTGCGTGGCTTGATGTGATTGCTGTGAAATAGTTTTCGCTTTGAACACAGGAGTAGTTCTTTGAATTTCAGACTCAAATCCAAACCAATAGCCGCTTTGGCTGCTATCGTCGGTCGGAAGAAAGCAAAGTCTGAGGCTGTCTTTGTAGTGCCCGTATATGACTTCCCACTTTTCCGGTGATATCTGATGTTTGGTTTTGGCTTTTTCTGCCGGGGCTTTTTTTAATGACATGCCGGCTTCTATCCATGCAATGCTGGCTTGCGTCTGATATTCTGGGCAGTTTTGTTTGCAGTATTCGTAAAGTATAAGTCCTCGTTTTTCCAAGCTCATAGGCTGGTCGATGAGATTTATCCGTATCAGGTATTCGAGGAACTTATGCAAGAATGTCTTGTCGTTCAATATTAGTTCCCGGGTTAGGGCTTGCCAGGCAGGTGTATTATAGAAGCCGTCTAAAAGGCGGGACAGTTGGCGGGCTGTTTGCAGCTCGCCAACACTGATTTCGTTTGTCTCTAAAACTTCGTAGGGCGGGAAAGGAGAGTAATGTATGCCAAGTGTTTCTGCCTGTCGGCGCATTTCCGTACCGGGAAGTAGCTTAAGCGATTCCAGCTGTATTTCTCCCGCATTATATCCGGCAAGGGTGTATACATCTTCAAAGATTTCATTGAGATGATAGAGTGGAAGTCCGGCAATGAGGTCGGCATGAGTCTCCATATTGGGGAGTGAACAGAGAAATTCCAATCCGGCCAACGCATCGGACAATTTACCCATGCGGCGGCTTTGTTTGAGAACGGGCTCACGCAAGCTCTGGATTCCTGCTTCAAGGTGAAGTAGCCCTTGAGGTAACCGCCTCAATTCTTCTTTTAATTCTTCGGAAAGAAGAGCCGGATGTATCTCTAAGTGAAAACGTATGTCGGGAAATTCTAAAAACAGTTGGAGCAGTTCTTTTGCCCGGCGTGCATTATAATTGAATGTACGGTCGAGTACGCGTACGTTTTTGATGCCATGTTCGTGGATGATTTGAAGTCGCCGGCGGATGCTGTCGATGGAGAGGGTACGTATGGGTTTCTCACCGCCGCTGACACAAAAAGCGCATGTATTGAAGCATCCGCGTGTGGTTTCAAGTTGTACGAACGGCTTGCTCCAATTGAAAAAACGGCTTTTTTCGGGTGGAATGAGTCCGGAGAAATTTAAAACCCGGGCTGTTCCGTTGTCTCTGTATTGCGCATCAGAATCCAGGAAGCACAGCCCGGAGATTGTATTCCACTGTTCCGGATGGTTCCAGCATGACAGCCACCGGGGAAAGGCTTCTTCTCCTTCTCCTCTGAATACGCAGTTCACAAAAGGATTTTTACGTAGAAAGAATTCATTGTCTCCGAGAAATTCCGGACCACCCAATATGAGGCAGGTTTCAGGGAGCAAGGCTTTTAGCCTTGATGTGATATGCAGTAATTGTTCATGGTTGAAGAGCCAGGCCGTAGCGGCAAGAATGTCGGGCTTATGCCGGTAGGCTTCCTCTACAATAGTTCCTATGTTTTCATTGATTGTAGCGGATACGGAGGCCCACTCGATGGAAGTGTCGTCTGCTATCTGCGCGTGTAGTGCGGGGAGCGCCAGTGAGGAATGGGCATAAGAACTATTTAGGTCTATCCAGAGGATTTTCATATCTGATCAAGTTTGTCTTTGTAAAGAAAAAAATCCTTAATAATCTATTGACTATTAAGGATTTCTTTTGGGTGACTGAAGGGACTCGAACCCTCGACATTCAGAACCACAATCTGAGGACTTGTTAGTTTTATATCCTTTATAATCAAATTGTTATTTGCTTTTTTCATTTTATAATAATCCCCATTTATAAAGATGGATGTTCCTACCGTCGTAAACGATACATTCTCCCTAACCATACCTCCCATTGAGTTTTTTGCACCATAGTCAAGTTCCCAATTAACAGTAAAATCCCCATCTTTGGTATATTTTTCATTATACACTTTAAATGATTCCGGGTCTTTCAGTATATAATCGAAATACGCCTTATACACTTTCCTACCTTTGTAAACTGATTCGTCACATGATGAAAATGCTACAATTTGAAATGTTGCTACTATTATTAATAATAAAACCTTCTTCATAATCTTATATATTTAGTCTGTTCTTTAATTCGTTGAAAATATCTGGATTTTCAAAATCCTCCCAACAGTATTTCTTGTATCTGTCCCGGTCGAAGCTATCTTTTCTCTCATAAACAATTAGGTAATCTTTATCGCATAAAACAATCACAGAAGAATTGAGTAATCGGGCGTATGAGCGTGCTTGCAAAAAAGCTTCTTCTATCTTCTTGTTATTCTTCATATGCAACTTGGTTTCAATCAAAACCTTTGCTCTTTCCTCATTTGACTTATCGTCATAATGTAACGCATAATCCGGGAATACCCGATGTCCTCTCCCTGCTTGGATTGGTAATTGCCGGATGAAGTCCTTATTTTCGTACCACCCCATAGAGTTAAGTAAAGGTTCCAGCAATTGAATTTCTACATCTCTTTCGTGAACTATCGAAATGTTATTGGGTATGGTGGGGGCGTATAGTTTGGGCAATGTTTCGGTATCAAATCCTTTTGCCTTTATCATCCGAAGTAGTTCTGAGTAATCTTTACTACTCATTGGCCATCCATTCACTCCTTGAAAACTCTTTCGGATTAGAGGATGTTTTGAGAAGTATTCATTGACTTGTAGTTCTTTTAGGGTGATGTATGGAATATTTATTCTATTCCCAATATAGATACACCCATAATATCGGAATAGTGGATCTATTACCCCATCTGTAAGAGATGTTTCTATGCAAGTGATTGCGCTGATCGGAGATGTTTCATAATGAACAAGTATATCTCCTTTTTTCGTTTCAGAGCTTGATTGCCAAAATTTTGATTCTAAAGATTTATCTTCTTGGTACAATCTACCACCTATAAACCATGCCTGTGATGGTTTGGGCATATCCGTCTTCTCATTAGGAAGATTATTAGGGGCAAAGTCATATAGAAAAGACCATAATTCTTCTGGAGATAATCCATTCTTTTTCCTAAATAGATAAAACACCTCACATAGTTCCCAATAATACATACACCTCCCTTTGTAATCAGTTCTTTTGGGGATATTTGGTAGGTCTATGTTAAAGAAGTCTGCTATTTTATTCAGCTCGAATATTCGGCAAAGAAATAGATATGGGAAGAAATATTCAGATGAAAATTGTGATAAGATATAGGATATAGGTTGGATGATTCCAAGCATATTCTTGAAGTCGTTAGCAAGAATCCATTGTTGCTCTTCTACCCGTATCCCTAACGTAATAAGTGAAATGTATAAATCTTTTGCTTCTTCTAGTAAGGTGGGTTGGTCATAATCTGATACACCGTAACAATATATGTTCTCCAACCAATCGTTATATAAATCTTCTGGTATGAAATTAGCGTGTGGGCAATATTTTCTAAATAAGATATAACCGTCAGTTTTAGAAAAGGAGTTAATTGTTTTTTTACCTTCTTCTGATTGCTTGTACAGCTGCCATGTATATTTGCTAAAATTCATATTTTAGTGCTTGTCTTATTTTCTCACTAAGAATACTTATGATGTCTTCTTTCGTTTTTATTATTATATCTTTGTCTGAAATAATTCTTTCCAAATCTATAATTCTCTGAATTAGATATTGACAATATTGATTACTTTCTTTTTCAATATAATCAAATGTATAAACCTCTACTGTTCCATCAGGTTTGATAACTTGTTTATAACCACCTTCCTTAAACGAAATGTTGAATGTGTTTCCTACATTTGAATACGTAGATTTGTTATCTCCTTGCATGGATCCACAATTTAGGTTAACATCACATTCGTTCATTTTATATGATTTTAGTATTAATCTATAAGCATATAAAACGTTTTTTAAGGAGTATTGTTTATTAAATGCGTGTATTATTTTATCTTAGCTTTTAAATTTTCAATTATTTCGTTTTTGGTTTCAATAGTCTCATTTTTTGCTTGTATAATATCATCCTTTTCCTTCAATCGAAGTTCAAGAAGTTCTATTTTTTGTTTTAAAAACTCTGTATCTTCATTAGAGGTATTTCCGACATTATTATACGTAGAACGATTATTTCCCCCAATGGAACCAAAATTTTGACCATAGTTCATATTTTCGTCTTTGCTTATATGGAAAACTTCATGTATTTTCTTCCCCATGCTCTCATTATATGGTACACGACCGTTTATCATATCAGATAAATATGTGCTTTTTACTCCCAGTCTTTCAGCAATTTGACTTTGATTCAAATTGAATTCATATTTAATTCTGATTATTATGTTTTTAAAATCTTGATTTATAGGCATAAAACATATTTTAACTATATTAATATGAAAATAATTCGTATTTGATATGAATTATATGAATAAACTTCATATATTTGCATCATCAATCATTCAATCACGATACAAAGATAGAAAAAAGGTTGGTACTATAAAATAGTATAAACGCATTAAAAATAAAAGTTATGAAAGCAAGAGATTACAGATTGGTAATAAATGGCAAATATGACAGACGCGCCATTATGCAGAAAGCTTGGGCTTATATGAAGCAGAACAAGGCTTTCAAGTGGTATTCTTTTGCTAAGGCTTTGAAAGATGCTTGGACGGATGCAAGTTTGAAAATGGACGAGTATAAGGCACAGGTAAATCCAATTTATACCGACTATCCGAAGCCTGCCAATAACTTTAGACAAGCCTTTATCGACTTGCAACCGACATTGAGATACTACGATAATTCTTGGCGATAACATTAACGGTAAAAGATATGAATATGAGCAGATTAACAAAACAGATAATAATGTTCGTTGCTGGTATGATTGCATTTTTCTTCGTACTTGGTATTGTGGGTAAATGTGACTATCAAGAAACTGTAATGCAAAACATTTCTTGTGCTGCGTACAATGAGATTGTAGAGAAAGTAGGTAATGATACTGATAACGTGATAGAAGAGTATAGGCAACATCAGTCTTACTACGATAGCATTGAATAATTCATGATAACCTTGCTGACGAACTGAACGGCATCCAGTAGCGAGAACTGGGCAGGGTTCTTTGATTAAGCTCTTTGAAATATTGTAAAACCCTTTGTAGCGTAATTCATAAACTATGAAGGTCAACCAAAGATAATGAACGCACATAAGCAAGTTGGAGCTTGTGAGCTGTGCAATGTTTAACAATTAATAGATGTGTAACCATAGTCACTGAGGTGTAAGTAATGACGGATTTGGCGACCGACACGCACATCGAAACATATAGCTAACAGAAAGGCGTGATGCTTGGAATCGAATTCCTCTGTTAGCACTAATCTTTAAAAGTATATGGACGAAATTTGGAAAGACATTGAAGGGTACGAAGGATTGTACCAAGTATCAAATTTAGGTAGGGTAAGAAGCCTTGACAGAATCACATTGTATTCATCTGGAAGAAAAGTATTTACACATGGATGCAATTTAAAGTCAAAGTATAACAATGTAGGTTATGTGTATGTATTTTTAATAAAAAACAAAATTAAATCTTTCTTTTTGATTCATAGGTTGGTTGCTCTTGCATTCATACCAAATGTAAGTAACAAGCCCGAAATAGACCACATAAATACCATTCGTGATGATAATCGTGTTTGCAATTTAAAGTGGGTTACGAAGAAAGAAAACAGAAATAACCCTATCACAAGAATATCAAATAAAATATCGAATAAAAAAGCTAAGAGAGAATGGCTTGAAGTTCTTGAGAAGAAAGTAATACAGCTTGATTTAAACGGGAACTTCATAAGGGAGTTCAAAAGTCTTCATGCCATTGAGAGAGAATTTGGCTACAACAGAGCGAACATTGCAAGGTGTTGTAAAGGTGTAAAGAAAACATGTTATGGATTTAAGTGGATGTTTTCAGGTTAGGCGTCTGTACTGTTTTCGACAATATAGCCTTACAGACAGCTAAAGACTGGCAACCGATAGCGAGAATCGGGTGGGGCACAACACCGCAGAAAAGGTTAGCGCTATTACCGTATAAAAAGCCGCGAGGGATACAAAGTACACGTTACCCCTTTACCCTTATACGGGCGGTCGTTTTTTAGATTTTAAAAAGAACAAATCTACTAAGTTCGTTTAGGTTTTCTTCGGGTAGTCTGTGAAGATAGCCCGAAGTGTTTTTAGGGCGTTCGGTGTAATGGCTAACACACCTCATTTGAGGAGACTGGCGGTTCGAATCCGTCAACGTCCACCAATCATTTTAATATAACATTTATGGAAAAAGTAGAAAGTAAAGAGAAAATGAGAAACTTGAAGAAAGGAGCTTCAATAAAGCTACCTATATCTTCGCTTGAGACAATTCGTAATAATGTGTCTCTTCTGAATGCTAAACATCTTCTTGAAGGGAAAAAATGGACTTCAAAGTCTTATCCCAAAAAGGGGATTGTTATTGTGACAAGAATGTCATAATTTTTAACTCGCACGATTATGAACCGAATATTTACAGAGCTTACACCTGAGTGCGAAATAACAGCGCGAATGTATGCACAAGGGTCTGAGAAAAAGGAAATTGCCAATCTTAAATGCCGGGCGGTCAGCACAATTAATAATCAGTTACAAAAGGCTTTTGAGATATTGCATGTACGTAATGGAAGGGAACTTGCTACAATGCTTCACGAAAGGATATCCGGAATTAAATTTACTATGGACTTTTCGCCTATCATGCGTTCTGCGGTTGCTTGTTGTTTGTTGTGTGTATTCTCTCTTTCAATTTATCATGAACAAAGTGATATGAGAAGGTCAAGAAGGGTTAGAATAGAAATAATGGAAAGAGTTAGGAGGTTATAATGAATATAGAGGATCTTCAATCTATAATGATTGACAGTTATCAGGTTGGATATATGGAAGCCATAAAATCTTATGAACCGTCACAAGATAGTATCAGATTAAGAGAGGTGAAAAAGTGGTTGAAAATGATGAAAATAGACTTGAAACGGTTTAATATTCTTGTTCAAAAAGATATTATCAAACCATTTCGTAAAGGTCAAGGGAAAAACTCACCTCTTTACTTTTCAAAAACGGAAATTAAGCAGGCTCTTTCAGTTGCTAATGTTAGCAGAATACTTGCAAGAGATAAAGTTAAATCAGTAATTAAAAAGAATGATTATGAGTCTTATTAAAAAAAGTAACGAATTAGTAATCCCTACCACTGTAAAGATGATGATTTACGGACAAGCTGGTATGGGAAAATCAACAGTGGCATTGAGCGCACCGAAACCGTTATTATTGGATTTCGATAATGGCGTTAAGCGTATGAATATGGCGCATTTGGAAAGCATAGGTACCGTACAGGTCACTTCATGGAATGATGTGCAACAGGTTTTGCAAGAAGATTTATCGGCTTATCAGACAATCGTAGTTGATACCATTGGTAAGATGATGGATTTCATCATTACTTATAAATGTGGCAGCCGCCAACCGTCTATCAGGGATTGGAGTGGTATCAATGCAGAGTTTTCATGGATGACAAGAACACTTTCGGGGCTTAATAAGCACATCATTTTCGTTGCCCATCGTGATACAAGAAAAGAAGGTGATGATACGGTATTTATCCCTGCCTTGCGTGAAAGGTCCTACAACTCCATCGTTACTGAATTGGATTTGCTTGGCTATCTTGAAATGAAAAGCGAAAGAGGTGTTCAAAGTCGCACTATAACTTTTGACCCGACTTCAAGAAATGACGGTAAGAATACCTGCAATCTTCCTTCAGTAATGGAGGTTCCTACCATCCTTGACAAGAATGGTAATCCAACCGGAAAGAACGACTTTATCACTACCAGAATAATAAATTCGTATTTGGGTATGCTTGCCGCCAAGAAAGCGGCACAGGAAAAGTATGATAAGGTGATAGAGGAAATCAAAGAAAGTATTGAGTTTATAACTGATGCCAAGTCCGCTAATGAGTTCGCCTCTCATATTAATGAGTTTGAACACGTTGGTAGTTCTTTGATGATGGCGAGAAGTTTGTTTGCTGCAAAGGTAAAGGCTTTGGGACTGGTATTCAATAAGGAAACTAAAATCTACTCAGATGCAGCCTAACTATCGTATATATGCAACATTATTGGATTCTTACTTCAATTACCTTAATAGCGATGTCATATATGAGCGTTATTATGGGTGGAGTGAGAATCCGCCATGTACGGAAGAAGAGTTTCGGCAGAAGCAGTTTCAAGAACTAATAGACCGGATTAACCGCAAGCCATTCGACAGCGAAGCGGCAGACAAGGGAACAGCCTTTAATGAGTTAGTGGACGCTCTTATAGAAAATCGCAAGCCGAACGGTATGGATGTAGAGCGAAACGAGGATAATACTTGCTATACGGTTGTTTACAATGACCGCACATTTGTTTTTCCCATTTCTCTTTGCAGAGAATTTGCCAATTACTACAAAGGAGCATTAACCCAACAAAGAGTAGAAGCGATTCTTCCAACCGCATACGGCAATGTTTTGGCTTATGGGGTAATTGACGAACTGATGCCAGCCAGCGTCCACGACATCAAAACAACCGGAAGCTATACCGTAGGGAAGTTCAAAGACCACCACCAACATTTGGTTTATCCATACGCTTTGATGAAGAACGGTTCGGATGTGCGGACGTTTGAATATAACATTGTAGAATTTAACAAAGGCGGTTATGTGGTAGATACCTATACAGAAACATACGTTTTCAATCCAGAACGTGATATTCCTATTCTTACTAATCATTGTGAAGAGTTTATCCGGTTCTTGGAAGAAAACAGAGAACTTATAACCGATAAAAAGATATTTGGAGGAGAAAATTAATGGCAAATCAAATAACCGGACGGATAATTGAAATCGGTCAGACCGTCCAAATACCATCTAAAAGTGGTGGTTCCCCGTTTAGTAAACGGGAGTTTATTTTAGATGCTACCACTTACGACCCTTATACGGGAGAACGTAGCGAGTATGAGAATGTTATTCCCTTAAAGTTTTCAGGCGATAAGTGTGCAGAACTTGACCGCTTTAATCAGGGTGATGTTGTTACTGTATCATTTGTCTTACAAGGGCGTTCTTGGACGAATCAAGACGGAGAACTCAAACGTATGGCATCTATTCGGTGTTACAAAATAGATGCGCGTGGCGGTGTATCGCAATCCCCACAAGCTACACTGGCACAGCAACCAATTCAACAACCTACACCGCAGCCGACTTATCAGCAACAGCCGCAGAATTTTCCACCACCTTATAATAATGATAATCCACCATTCTAATTATGCTATTCGACTTAAAAAATGAATACCAAATACCAAAATTCAAAGAATATGTAAACAAGTTGTTTAAAGAGCGTGTGGTGGTGGAAGTGAAGAAGAAACTACCGAACCGCACGCTTGCCCAAAATTCTTATTTACATCTGCTTTTAGGGTACTTCGGAAGCGAATACGGTTGCAGCCTTGACGAAGCCAAAATTGATTTCTACAAGCGGACTTGCAACCGTGATTTGTTTGAGAGAAAGACGGTCAACAAGAAAGGTCAAGAAGTAACTTACTTGCGTAGTTCTGCCGAACTGACAACAGGCGAAATGACCTTATCTATTGACCGCTTTCGTAATTGGAGTGCGGTACAGGCAGGTATCTATTTGCCTGCCGCAAATGAACATCAGATGCTGGTGTATGCCCAGCAGGAAATTGAACGTAACAAAGAATTTATTTAGCTATGAATATAACAAGAACCATTTCCGAGAAAGTTGCGGAGAAAATGGTAGCACCTATTGGCGCAAAGATTCTTTCGCTTACAGAGGAAAGAACAGACTTGGCAAACAAATCCGTTTCAGATACTCTACCGAAAGACTTGAAAGAATGCTTTGAGAAGTACAAAAGTACGTTTCAGAAAGCATCTTGTGCAACTTTATGTAATGGGAAACATGAAGTCAGAGTTGACAAGCTTTCTTATTTCCCAGCTTCAACTACTTGGTACCCTCATGTAGAAGTTGGTAGCCAAATCATTGAGCGTATCGACAAATTGAGATTGAAAATAGATAAGTTGACCGAAGAAAAAGAAAAAACATATAATTCGATTGTTTCAACGCTTCTTTCCTTACGAACTTTCAAGAGGGTGCAAGAGCAATTTTCAGATGCTTATGAATACTTGAAAGAGTATGAGAATGTAAGTACTTCTATTCCGTCATTACCCATTGACGATATTTTATCTACAATTAAAAAATATAAGTAATTATGGTAGAAACAAGAAAAACAGAACAGCGGTATGTGACATCTGACCCGAAGAAGATGCTTAACATGTACCTTGCAAAGCGTGTCCTCAAAACATGGGAGGAATCTTTCATTGATGAAGATACCGGAGAAACGGTGAACATTGAGCGGAATGAGGTTCTTTTCGAGCGTGGTACTTTGATAGACCAAGACCTATTAGCTAAAATCCGTTTCAGTATGGAAGCTGACGGTATCAAGGAAGTGGAAGTCAGCAGCCAAAAACGCTTGGCATTTGAGAACGAGAACAAGTTCTTATACCCCTATATCGCACAAGCGCAGATATGCGATAAGAAATACAAGTTCCTACTCTATGCCACTGGGCTGGAGAATGTTTGCCTTATCTTGAAGGACTACATTGAACTTAACTATCAGTCCGGCTTCACCCTCACGATGGCTAAAGAGTTTGATTCATGTGTGATTCTTACCGACAATCTGAAAGAACGTAAGGTCGATGATGCTTCATTGGCTTACCTCAAAGATGAGATAACGATGGAAGAATACGTTGACAAGATGGGTGAAGAAAGCGAGGATGAAGAATCTAAGCCAGACGAAAAGAAGTTCTACCAAATTGAAACGAAAATCACGTTTGGCGAGGAAGGAGAAGAAGAGGAAAGGACACAGACCTTTGTTGTTAACACTTTCAATGTTGACAGGGCAATGATGCTTATCACTCATTATCTCAAAAATAAAGAGGAGGAATGCGAGAAGCAAGCCAAAGAAAGAGGTCACGAGTTTAATAAAAGGGAAATTCATGCGGCTATTGAGTCTGCCAAACCTATTCCGGTGGGGCGGTTCATCCCGAAAGAGTTTTCTATGGCTTATATGGAATAACTTTGTTAACCTGCCTACTCGATCTGTGAAGATAGAGTAGGCGAACATGGAGAAGTGGCGGAATGGTAGACGCACGAAGAGTACTGGAACTTTACCCAGCCGGAAGGGTTACTCAAATCAGAAAGTTCGTCTCGGTTCGAGTCCGGGCTTTTCCACATAAATGTGAGCCACATATAAATGGCAAGAGTTAGTGAATAATGGTTGTGCCCCGGAGGATACGCTTCGGGGCTTTTAATTGGTATTTAAATTTAATAAATATGGAATGGGAATATAAACAAGTTAAAATACTTATTGATTCTGATGGACTATTTTATTTCAAAATAAATGGTGCGTGTTACAAAGAAAAAACATTAGAAAATGCTAAGAAAAGCATTGATGATATTTCAAAATCATATTACTTATTTACTCAAAAAGACATGGATAAACTAATGTCTAAACTTGACAAACGTGAAAAAGAATTGGTTCGTTCTCTATATCAAGAAATAGAAGGTCACAGAAATAGTGCATATTGCGAACAAGGAGTTAGTGAAGGAGACTGGGAGTGGAATTGGGATTTTAATAAGTAATATGGATGAAATTATAACAGGTAAGATTTGCCCCTATTGCGGTAAGTCTACTGAATACGTGGATAGTTCCATAATCTACGGACGTTCCTACGGCATGATTTACCTCTGTCGTGATTGTAGGGCTTATGTAGGTGTGCATAAAGGAACAGACCAAGCATTAGGACGTTTGGCAAATGCAGAACTAAGGGAAGCAAAGAAAGAAGCCCATTCCTATTTCGACCAAATAGCGAAAACGGGTCTTATCAATAAAATTTGGAAAAAACATATTCCCAATACCTCAAACAGAAGTAAGGCCTATTTATGGCTTTCCAATCAACTGAACATAGCGCATGAGATTTGTCATATCGGAATGTTTGATGTAGAGGATTGCAAACGAGTTGTAGAACTATGTAAACCTATAGTAGAATGCCATACTACATAAAAAGAACCAAGGCTAAGAAAAAAGAAAAGCCTTTGCCCCTGTTTGACAAAGCAGGGGTGACAGTGAAGAAGAAGCCGGATTTGAAAGCCAAACTCGACAAGGAGTTTTCTCTTTTCATCCGGCTTCGTGATTGTATGCCAAATGGATATTTCCGCTGTATCTCATGCGGACAGATAAAGCCGTTTGCGCAAGCGGACAATGGTCACTATTTCAGCCGCACACATTTGGCGACACGATTCGATGAAGATAATTGCCATGCCGAATGTCGCTCGTGTAACCGTTTCAAAGCCGACCATTTGGAGGGCTATCGGGCGAATCTGATAGCTAAGATAGGACAACAGAAATTTGACTTGCTGAAAGTGAAAGCTGCATCAAATACCAAGATGTCTGATTTTGAGTATGAACAGCTAATCAAGTATTACAAGGCACTTAATAAGAAATTACGAAAGGAGAAGGGGCTATGAGTTATGTATTACGAGATTATCAACAGAAAGCCTCTGATGCTGCCGTTTCTTTTTTCCTTGACGATACAAAGAAACATAATGCGCTGATAGTGGCTGCCACCGGAAGCGGAAAATCGCTCATCATAGCGGATATAGCGTATAGACTTGATTCTGACGTGCTTGTATTCTGTCCACAAAAAGAGATTTTGCAGCAAAATTACGCTAAGATGAAAACCTATGGAGTTAAATGCTCCATGTATTCAGCATCCGTAAATCAGAAAATTATATCGAAGGTTACTTTCTGTACAATAGGAAGCGTAAAGAACTATTCGGAATTGTTCAAGCACTTCAAATATGTATTAGTTGATGAAGCGCATTATATCAATCCGAAGCGTGGAATGTACAAGGATTTTCTAAAACAATTAAGTTGTAAAGTGGTGGGGTTAAGCGCAACCCCTTACAGATTGGAAGTAGATGTAGATATGGATTGGAAAACAAAAAAGTTTAAATCAGCAAAGCCATATCTACAAATGCTTACCGATTATAAGAAACCCGTATTTAAGGAAATTATTTACAACATACAGATAGACGAACTCCTTGAAAAGGGTTATTTATCTGATTTGAAGTATTATTATCAACCACCGAAAGGGTGGGATGAAAATAGGTTGTTCAAAAACTCTTCGGGTACAGACTTTACGGATGATTCTGTAAAACGGATGTACGACAAGACAGGATTTGAATACCACCTTGTCAATATTGTAAAGCGTTTACTTTCTCCTAAAAGCGGAATAAAACGCAATGGGATATTAGTGTTCACACGCTTTGTGAAAGAGGCAGAAATGCTTGCAAACAATATAGATGGGTGCGCTTATATCAGTGGAGATATGACAAAAAACAATAGAGAGCGTATCTTGAAAGAATTTGAACAAGGTAAAATAAAAGTTCTTGCTAATGCTAATGTTCTGGTGGTAGGCTATGACCGTCCTGATTTAGATACGGTAGTACTTGCCACTCCGACATTAAGCCTTGCACGATACTACCAAGAGATAGGCAGAGCAATACGACCTCATCCGTCAAAAGAATGCGGTTGGATAGTTGATTTGGCAGGTAATATAAATCGTTTTGGGGAAGTATCCGATTTAAAATTACTTCAAAATGGTAACGGCAAATGGGCAGTTTATTCTAATGGCAAACAATTAACTAATGTGAGATTTTGATTTATGGAATATTACATACCTATTAGCAGACGGCTATTTGAACACCCATTTTGGTGCGAAGAGCGCGTATTTTCGAGGTTTGAAGCATGGCTTGACATTGTTCAGAGCGCACGATTTGAAGACACGAAGCAACTTATTGGTAATAGGTTCATCGAGGTTAAACGCGGACAGATGCTTGTTTCATTGCGGTTTTTAGCCGGTCGTTGGCAGTGGTCTACAAAAAAGGTAAATTCTTTCCTTGACTTACTGATACAGGACAAAATGATAATCAAAGAAACACCAAAGGAAACAGGCCAAACCGTTATAACTATCTGTAATTATGATAAATACAATTTCATGTCACAGGAGTTGGAAACAGAAAAGAAACAGCAAGGAAACACTAAGGAAACACCATGGAAACAGCAAGGAAACAAAATTAATAAAGATAATAAATTGAAAGAAGATAATATACCCCCCACACCCCCCAAGGGGGGAGTCAGGAAAGGTAAAAGTGAGCCTAAAGCGATCAACGTAAAGGCCCGCTTTCTTTTTGAGGATTATTTCAAGAAAACTTTCTCTGATAGCTATTATTGGACTGCCAAAGATGCAGGGGCTATGTCTCAACTATTAAAAAAACTTAGATTTCAGAGGGAACAAAGACAGATGGATGTTTCTGATGAATCTCTGCTATACGCACTTCAATATCTTCTTTCATCAATTAAAGAGGGATGGATATTTGATAATTTCAGCGTAACCAACATCAATTCTAAGTTTAATGAAATTGTATCTCAAGCAAGAAATGGAAACAATCGGAAAATTGATACAAAGCCGGACGAAAGCTCCGCCGGTATCAAATCAATCGTATTCGGAAAGCAAAGTTAATCAGAAACAATGGAGTAAAGAACAGGCTGATATGTATTGGCGTAATCAACTTGTTGCATCCATGAAAGCAATCTCGCCAACTTTTACGGTTGATAATAGTAATCGCCAATTGCTGAAAGCTCTTTATCAATGGGTTTGGGGGATTCCCGGAGTATTTGATGTAAGCAAGGGGTTGTTGCTGCATGGGCCTATTGGGGTGGGTAAGTCCACTTTGTTGAAAGGGATGCAGAACTATACGGCAAAAATCGCCCGTTATTGTATTGGTGGTGCAGATGTGGGGCTGACCTTTCAGTTTACCAGTGCTGCCGAAATTGCCTTGCAGTTTGCCGAGAAAGGTATTTCCGGACTGAACCTATACACAGACAGGTCGTGCATGCACAATCTTGCTATTGACGAGGTAGGAAGGGAACCTATGGATGCCAAACACTTTGGTACGGGTATTAATGCCATTCAGACCGTATTGCAACTCCGTTATGAGCAGCGATATAATTTCTATACCCATATGACTACGAATCTTGACCCGGATACAGAGCTTTCTCAACGATATGGAGCCTATATCGCTGACCGGGTGAAAGAAATGTTTAATGTGGTAAAAATCGAGGGAGAAAGCCGAAGATAATGCCAAAGAAAAAAGAAATCCTTTTTGCTGTGTATTGTCGAAGATGTGCATACGCTAAATATTTTATTGAAAACTCATGCTTCTGTATGGTAAAAAGTCACAGGGTATGTGCGTGTGACCGATATGGAAGAATATGCGAAAGATTTAAAGGCAAAAAATAAAAACAATGAATACACAATTTGAACGTTCAGTTAAACCTACCGATGAGTGGTATACGCCAAAAGAAATAATAGACGCATTGGGGAAGTTTGATTTAGACCCATGCGCTCCGGTTCACCCGTTATGGAAAACCGCAGATGTAATGTACAACAAGGACAATGACGGGTTGCGTCAAGAATGGTTTGGAAGAGTTTGGCTTAATCCTCCCTACTCAAAGCCTCTGATGTGGCAATTTGTAGAAAGATTATCGGAGCATGGTAACGGTATAGCCTTGCTATTTAATAGATGTGATAGCAATAAATTTCAAGACATAATTTTTGAAAGAGCTACGGCGATGAAGTTTTTAAGAAATAGAATAAAATTTTTTCGTCCGGACGGTACTCGCGGAGATTCGCCCGGATGTGGCAGTATCCTCATTGCTTTTGGAGAGGATAATGCAGAAGTGCTAAGGACGTGTGATATAGCAGGTAAATATGTACGAATAAATTAAACTAACAACAATATATTATGAAAAAGAAATTAACTCCTGATAATATTCAGGAACTTACAGAAAATCAGATATTCGTTTTTGGCTCAAACATGAACGGTAATCATGCCGGAGGGGCGGCAAGATTAGCCGTAGAAAAATTTAGTGCAATAATGGGGCAGGCAGAAGGCATACAAGGCCAGTCCTACGCCATCCCAACGTTAGATAAGGATATGCAGAAAGTAACCGAGGAAGAGTTAATTACCTATTTAGGAAAATTCCGAGAGTTTGCTGAAGAGCATTCGGAAAAGGAATTTCTTCTCACCGCCATTGGTACAGGAATAGCCGGATTTGATACAAATTATATGGCGTACATGATACTTAGAGCAAATCTTCCGGATAACGTTACTCTACCAAAGGAGTTTACCAAAATAAAAGGATACAAGGGTTTTAATCCAGATATGACATGCCGAGGGTTTAAATACGAAGAAGGCAAGGACTACGAGGAGGAAGGAGAAATAGAAGCTTGCGAAAATGGATTTCATTTTTGTCTTCATCCATTGGATGTCTTTGGATATTATCCGCCTGCTTATATAGGTATGAATAAGTTTCACGAAGTTGAGGGAAGCGGTTATATGGATGCGGATGAGGATGATACAAAGATCGCTTGTTCTAAAATACATATCGGAGCAAAACTCGATATAAAAGGGCTTGTGAAAGCAACCGTATCTTATGTAAAGGAACGGTGCACTAATAGGAATAATGCAAATCCGGGGTTTCCTGCGACCGCTGGTAATTATGGTGCTGCGACCGCTGGTGATAGTGGTGCTGCGACCGCTGGTTATAGAGGTGCTGCGACCGCTGGTTATTATGGTGCTGCGACCGCTGGTGATAGTGGTGCTGCGACCGCTGGTTATAGAGGTGCTGCGACCGCTGGTGATAGTGGTGCTGCGACCGCTGGTGATAGTGGTGCTGCGACATCAAGAGGTAGTTCATCAACTGGAAATAACGGTTTAGCGGTGGCGCGAGGAACAAATGTAAAGGTCAGAGGAGGTATGGGATCTATCTTGGTTATAGCAGAGGAGCAAGAAAGCTCGTACAATGTTTCCGATTGGAAAGCCGTTGTGGTTGACGGCAAGAATATCAAGGCTGATACTTGGTATAGATTAGTAGACGGCGAATTTGTTGAGGTGGAATATTAAGCTTACAATAATATATTATGATTAAAAAACTATTACAGAAGTATCAAACGTACAGGGATAAAAAGTTTCTTGCACGCTTGGAGAGAGTGCTAAACAATAACGTGGTGGGCGCAAACTTATTTATAGAAAAAAATGTGTTTTCACTCAGGGGATTTCACATGTATTTTCCTAAAGGCGCAGTGGCGGATTTGCTAAACAAAATTCCTCCAAGTCTTGTCGAAGAGCGTCTTCGTTCAGGATATTACGAGAAACGAGAGACTCCGCAATCAGGTTTAGACTTTTAGAATAATAAAAACAATTATTTCCTACGGAAGCATTTATCTTGTATTTTCCTGAAAGGCTGTTTATTAGCTCTCTTTGAAAAATAAAGTTCCCTGCATCTTGTTTTCCTCTGCATGGAATGTTAAGCTGTTTGCAGATTGAGATAGTTAGACCAATTACTTCTTCTTATATGGTAGTGTTTGACCCACCACATCTTAAAACACTTGGCGAAACTTCATGGATGGCAAAGAAATATGGTAAACTCCCTGCTAATTGGCAGGAAGTGATAAAGACAGGCTTTGATGAATGTATGCGTGTTTTAAAACCAAATGGCACATTGGTATTCAAGTGGAACGAAAGCGAGATAAAAGCTATTGAAATATTGTCTCTTATTCCTTATGAGCCGTTATTTGGGCATACCACAGGAAGACAAAGTAAGACGATATGGATGTGTTTTATGAAACTACCAATTAATGAATAACAATTTAGATATGAGCATAAAGATTGATAAAAACGCATACGAGAAGATAATCAAAGAAGATTTAGACTTTCTCAATAAACATTGCCCGGATAGCTTAGAACTTGATCATATTAAGTTAATTGTTTGTAGTTCTATTGATTGGTATTATCCTGATAAGAACACTTGTACAGCGTTGAAAAGGATAGAAAATAGGCTTAAAGTTAAACTTCAGGAGCAAAAGGAGGCAGGTAAGCAGTTTCTATCCGATCAGGAAATAGACAGTTTGATTGATAGCGTACTAAAAGAAGAATAACCCTCAAATCAGTAAAAAATGAGCTAAAATGAAAGTAAAAATAAAAATTGAAAAGGTGTCAAATGGATATATTATTTCAAATGAAGAAATAAATGTAAGGAGAATAGGTAAGGACGAAAAAGATGCAATGAGTCATTTATCAGAAGCGATAGAAGACCATCTTTTAAAAACGAAATCAAACACCACGTTAGAGATTGAAATAGACATTAGAGAGGCGAAGATCAATTCATGATAACTTATAAAATATAGAAATGAAACAGACAATAGAAGAAGCGGCGAGAGAAGAGCTTAATCATAGTTATGCAAATAAGTACGTTGGTAACGGAATGTTTGAATACGGACAGCAAGCAATGATTAATATGTTTATCAGAGGTGCTATTTGGCAGGAAGACCAAGCGATCGAAATTCTCTCTTCCGTATTGGAAAATTGGGTACATGGCGGTGATGCGGATTGTATCATTGCTGAGTTTGAGGAAAAATTAAATAACGTGTAACAGGAAAATATGAACAAGAAAGAAGTAATTAAAATGGCAGAGAAATATTCAGATAGAACTATTTCACAAGTAGATTACATGGCAGGTTTTCAAGCCGCTTGCAACATTGTAAGAGAGAAACTTGAAACTTGCTATAACGAAGATTTTTGCGATGCGATGGAAGAACTTGCGCAGGTTGCATATATGGATTTATCTTTCGATGAGATACTCGAAGCCAACAAGGATGTACTGGAACGGATTAAACAGAAAGGAGGACTGCATGGCGATAAGAATAATTAAAGACTCTAACAAAAAGAGACCGATTTATTTCCGTCATTGCTACCAATGTGGATGCGAATTTGAGTTCGAGAAAGAAGATGTGAAAGAGGAAATTTATGACCAAAGAAATGGATACAATGTATTGTTTGTTCCTTGCCCATGTTGTAGTAGCGATATTGGATGTAGAGAGAAAATAATAAGGTATGAACAATGATATGGAATTATGAAATCAAAACAAGTATTATCAATAGATCAGATGAAGCACCTGCGGGAGCTTGGCTTGGATACGAGTGATGCAAGTATGCACTGGCAGTTTTTGCCTACGGTTGAATCTTTTTTCAATGGAGTGCTCGCCTTAGAGGAAAGACCTACTCTCTTCGTTTCTCAACCGAATATGAAACATGAATACCCAGCTTACACCTTGCAGGACATTCTCGACAAGCTACCGCGTTCTTTGAATCCATTTCCGTCCGAACAAATATTGTTTTCCTGGACTATTGGAGGAAATATTATATCATACCGAAGTCTTGGAGGTATAGATCTTTGTTTCAAACACTTTACTGATGATTTATTAATTGATGCAGCCTACGAGATGCTTTGCTGGTGCGTTGAAAACGGATATATTTTAAAGGAGGGTGAACAATGAAAGCGAGAATAAAAGAAACTGGAGAAATAATTGATGTTGAATGTTGTTTCTATGCCAAGATTGGTTCTACTGACCCAATTATTCATAGTAATTCACTTGAGATTTTGAAAGACGACAAAATCATTGATTGGGAACAGAGGCGTTATGAACTGGCAAAGGCTGCAATGCAAGGAGTTCTAAGCAACCCTGCTTTTTGCGGTACATATTCTAAACGTGAAGCACCGATAATTATAGCGCTTGATTGTGCTGATAATATGATAAAGAAACTGAAAGGAGAATGACTATGAATGATGAAGAAATACGGAATTTAATCAAGATTCAGTTGCGACATTCCTGCAAAATACCCAATAACACATCATACACGTTCAGGCTGCATTACTTACATCAATGATAGCATAGTAGTTATCAGTACTAATGTAAGTGGTCTTGATAATTACGAAACGAAGATTATTAATTTGAAAAAACAATAACTATGACCGAAGAACTTGTAACATTAGAGACAGCGAAGCAGCTGAGAAAGAAAGGGTTTAATGAGTATTGTAAAAATGTTATTGATATTAATAATATACCAAGGGAAACTTTATATAGAATTAATGATGATTTACCAAAACAATGCTTTTCTCAACCTACACAATCCATTGCTCAAAAGTGGCTGCGTGAAACCAAGAACTTGCATATTGAAATATACCGTAATGCTTGTGGTTATGGCTATGCCATTGTGAAAGCCAATAACGGCACATGGATGGAAGATGATGATGCCAAAGGCCCTAACGATGGTGGGAATTGGGATACCTACGAAGAAGCACTCGAAGCCGGTTTGGTGGAAAGTTTAAAACTTATATGAGAATGGACCCTGTTGTAAATGATGCTTATAGGCTTAGAAAACTTTTAGAAAAAGCAACGGGACTAAAAGTCTATAAGTCGGATCTAATAGCCAACTATTTTAATGGCTATCTAAGTATAGTACAAGAATATAAAGACGAAACTAATCCTCATATCACAGTAGCACAAGGTAGCTGGTCGATAGAAAATGGCGGGGAGTATAAAATTTCACTCTATACGCCTACAATTGTCATTAAAGACAAGAAGATGCTTAATGTTCATTTTGTAAAAGATGTAGCCTATAAGATAGTGGAAGCATTAAATAATGAATTTGGAGAAAGCAATTGGAATACATGTAACGAGGAAACGAAAGTTTGGTTTCCCATGTCTCGAAACTCGTTCTATTTACAAATCCCAAATTTTGAGAAGTATTAAAACTTATATGATTATGGATAAGATAGGATTAAATATAGGCACTCTGAATAAATGTTGTCTTAATTGCAAGTATTCAAGGGAAGCGTTTTACGATCTATTTGTAAGGTGTGTATATCACCGCTTTTATCCTTTTAAACAATTTGTATGCAATAATTATGAATAGAAACGAATACCGAGAACGCTGCAAACATTACAGCCATTACAGCGGGCAGTGCTATAAAAAGTCGTTCATATCGGGTATAGCAAACAATGTACATGTGAATATGAAATGTGACGGTAAATGTCCTCGCATGAGGAATTACGATAAGAGAAACGGAATATTAATTGATAAAGAAAAGTAATCATGAAAAAATACTATTACTATACTTATCGATCCAAATCAGGTGGAATACACTGTGCTGTATGCTCGATTGAAGATAGCGATTTTGATTTAAATCGCATGATGCGTGATTTGTATAAAGATTACGGGTGCGTGTGTATAATCACTTTTTGGAAAGAAATATCCAAAGAAGAACACGAAGGGTTAATGGAGTTCTGTGATAAAGTTAATAAGGAGAGATAGTAATGAAGCATATATTTTTTTTATTTGTAGGTATTTTGGCTTTATACGAAATCATGAAAGCCTTAAACTGTAAGAGGGTTTATTCTCGTACATACGAATATATACATTCTCCCAAAAAAGATAAGAATACATATTTTAAAAAGCACCCCATGCTTCTTTTAATGAGCGTTTTGGATCTTTTTGAGTGGATGACATTAATGGCAGGACTAATGACAAGTCAATGGGTTTTATTTTTGGCGGTGATGGCTTTGTCTTTATCAAGATTCTACCGCCTCGGTAGTTGGGCCGTATGTATAGACTGTATTATTACTGTGGCTATTTACTTGTTTGCTATTATTAATACTTATCATTTACATATAGAATTATGAATAAACTGGAACACGTAGCTATCATTGGTTTCTGCTACTGGGAATTGAATAAACTCAACGAGCAGCTTTCCAAGCGAAAATCAAACATAGAAATATTGGTTGACATCGCCTGCGGTTATAATGAAGTGGAAGAAGCGAGAAAGGAGTGTATTTCCCTTTTGGAGCAAATTATAGAAAGCAAGAAAGCTATCGGTGCGGATTATTCGGGAGATAGCAAGTTCCTTGATAAGCTGAAAAGTAAAGAAATATACGAGTAAAAAAGGGATGCCTGTACATCCCCTTAAAACAGCATTACGCCACTTTCTTACTATCTACCAAGAAAGAAAAGTATTTGGAATGTTTTGGATATATCCGCTTACCGTTCCTTATGATATACCGACAGAAAATACGAGTTTTGCCGTTTTCATTTTGCATTTGATTTTTCACAATAACACCTCCTCTCCGTTTTGCCTACTAACCTGTATTAGCAAGCTTTAAGCTGCACCCTGTCAAGTGCAACTAAAAAAGCCCAAAGTTACAGGACATTGGGCTTAAATGTCTTTTCTCAATGAGAACGGACAAGAAAGGTGACGAATGACAGTTCGTCGGGTTGGAGGTGTTAATGCTCCAAATCAAATGCGGTACAAATATAGGTTTTAGCCTACAAGTAAGGAACTTTATTAACGATTTTAATAGTCAAATTAACACATGAGTAAACTCTACAAAGCAACCATTTTCGGCAAACCGTTCATGCTTGGATGGTTCAGCCATGCGGACAAATGGTATCATAGAATTGGAATAATATATTGAGACAATGAGAGCAACCGAAAAGAAACTAAGAGACAGACACGCCCGTCTGCCTGAACAATACAAGAAGGTAGACACGACAGCAACGGAGATGCAGAACACCTGATAGAGGAGCGCAAACAGCTTGAAAAGAACTTGGTTCCTCTTCGCCTTAGCAACACTACCGTTATCTACGTAACAAAGGATAAGCAAAACGAAGCGTATGCAGCAGTGGCGCGTAAACGAATGGGAATAGCCGAACCGAGGAAAGTATTTGTTGACCCTCTTTCACAGGAAAACATCACTAAGATGTACAAAGAGGACGGCATAGCTCCCCGCAGAATGGCCGAAATATTGAATGTAAGCGTCAGGACGGTGTATCTAAGATTAGCCAAATACGGGCTTACAAAAGTGAAATGCAGATAATTAAAAACAAAGAAAATGGAAGATAACAAAATAGACCAAGACCTTTATACAACCGCAATGAAAGAAGCATTAAAGGTGGAGTTCTTGGAAAGCAATGAAGAGATTAAACTATATGCCGCATCGCTGTATAATGCGATGATATGGGGTAAAAAAGTAAAATAACAAAAGGAGAACCAAGCGCGCGACCACTCAATCCTCCCATACACGATTATAATGCAAATATACTATTTACTTTTAAAATAATCGTGTTATGGTAAAAGAATTTTCTGCAATATCGGAACTTAAATATATTAGAGATCAGAAATCAAGACTTTCAGAAAGAGAGCAAGAATTAATCAAGCCTATTTTATCAGATTTAGGTATTATTCCTATGATATTTCAATGGTACTGTGAAATTGTAGGAAATTGTGGATTACCTGAAAGAAGATCTGGTACATGCTTTCGGCAAAAGTTCGTTTTTATTATTTTATTTCTTTATTCACCCAGTACATTGGCTGGTGGAAAAATAGCAAAAGGTATTCGTGATATACTGGCTGATATATTAGGATTTAAGTCTCCGACTGGAATTTCAAACCTTTACGTTAATGTCACGTTTAACTATAATAATTATAAGGATTATCGCGCGGATATAGATTATCTTTACACCGAAATCGTAAATCGGTTAAAATTCAAAGGGCTAATCAATTGATAGAACGGGTATTATTATTCCCGTTCTATTTTTTCCCTTATGCAATTATTGATAAATTCACTCCGATTTTTTTTTGAATTGACATATTCTATTAAATCAGGTTCTATACGCAGTGATATTATCTGTTTCGGGTTATCTGATTTAGGTCTTCCTGCTCCTTTTCTTTTCCCACCTGATTTATTTTTTATTCCTACCATATATTTGATTGTATTTAGATGTAAATTCTCCTAACGATTTAAAAGCATCAGCAAGCTGCTTTAAATTACAGTCATCCTGTATCTCTATTGTGAATTTAGGAAATTTATTCCTGATCAGCAGCAACCTGTCATTTTCATCATCTTCTCTAAATTCGAACGTTGGCACAGGAAAGGCTATTGAATACCAATGGGAAAACATGTAATCTCCCATTTCGGCCATTATAGACGCGAGCTTATTTGCACAATCAGGATCGCCTATAAACTTGCTGTCCTCAAGCACAGAAATTCGTTGAGTATCATTGTAATCGTGTTCTTCAAACTTGCATACAATCAAGTTCTCCGTATCAGTCAAGACCCACCAGCCCGGCAGGTCTTTGCTCTTCTCTAATTTAAATCTGTTCATTGGTTATATTATTGTTACGAACGCTTCATCTATATAATCATATCCTCTATGCTTCATTGTGGCGTTTTCGTTAGCTCTGCACCACTTATGAAGCAAAACATTCATGTCATTGTTTATCTCTAATGCAAATTTACACTCCTTGCTTTGTTTAAATGGAAATTCCGCATAACCGGATAATAGCATAAATTCATCAGGACTTATTTCTGTGGAAAACCATACTGTTTTACCGGATACTGAAGCCGAACGCAACAAATGAAATTTCTTTCCGAACATTTCAACATCCATGCCATCAGGGTTTTCTGCAATAACTTTTGCTGCAATTTCTGCACGCAATTTAAGGCTTGTGCCTGCATATCCAATATGTGACGTGGCTTTAGGGCAGTCGATGTACTTAGGGTTGGATAAGTCTCTACGGATGTTTCTCGTACCGTTGATTAAGGATGTAATTTGAGTTTTCATAATGTAAACAGTTTATACGTGTGTCTCACGTCTGTACGACAGATATTTGTTTTTCTATATTGCAAAGATATATGTAATATTTGTAATACGCAAATCATATTTTAATAATTAAACAATATTTGTATTACAATAATCAAATGTTAAAGTTGAGTTAAATACAATATTTGTAATACATATTTCAAATAAACAATATACATTTGCATCATCAGAAACGAAGTAATAACAATTAAAAGATATACGATTATGAAAGCAAAAGTTGATGAAAAGAAAACATTGAGATACGCAGTAACATTTCACTTCAGCGCATCATGTAAGGCAAAATTCATGTTAGGTAAGAAGGTGTATCAGCACATAAACACTGTGTATGACCAAAGAGAAGATGGCAGAGGCTTCAATACCTGTGAAGTGGTTTACAACTACAAGGCTCAAAAGTATGAGGTTCTGAATGTAGATACAGAGATAGGCAATAAAGAGATTACAATATTATAAGTTTAACCAGCAGGGCGAAAGCCCTGCGCAATATAGAAGATTATGAATAAGAAAGAAATGCAAGAAGTATTTTGTCAGAGAGTAAATGACATATATATGAAGCTAACAGGCAGTTATAATAAAGACGATCATTATTTTGATAGTTGTTCTTTTTATCCGGCTGGCACAATATCAAATGGATATGGGCAAAAGATAATGGTAGATAGATACATTATAAGAGGTAGGCATAACGACTATATCAAATCGTTTGATTACAATCCTACGGACAGAGAGATAAACAACGCTTTAGTATATAGGTTTGGTCTCAATTCAAGTTTTTTAATGTAGTTAACCCGGTAGCCTTCGGGCTACCAAAATACACACGATTATGACAAGAAAGCAATGGCTTCGGCACAAGAATGTGATGGTAGAGATTTCTTTGAAATTTTATTTTGCCTATCTTGAAAACCCCACACCGCTAAGAGAGAGGTTGTTTGACAATCATTGCAAAATGTTTATGTATTAATACACACGATCATGAAGAGATTTAGAGCAAGCGCATACGGCAAAAGCTGCCTATTTGTAGGCAATGAGAATTGGGTTGCAATACAGCAGATGGATTCAAGTTATAATGAATTGGCATACCCATACGATGGCAGCATAGATGATGCTATTGAAGAGTGCAGGCAGCAGTTTGAGAGTGAAGAAATTGATTATATCATCGAAGAAATATAAGTTATGAGAACTATTGCACCTACAACACCACGTTGAAAGGCAAGAGAGTGAGAATGTACCAGTACGACTATCGTACTGAAAGCGGTGAGTTGTTTTCTTGTTGTGCGCCTACCTTAGAAGCGTGCAGAGAGAAAAGAGATACCTATCTGAAAAAGATTTTGTGACTTAAAACTAATTGTCACAGATAGAACTTGTATATATTTCGTTATCTTTGGTTGTGGTAGTACCTTTGAATGAATAATAGTAGTTCAGAGGTATTTTTATTATGGCAGCACCTAAAGGGAATCAATTTTGGAAATTACATAGCAGACATGGTCGGGATACGTTGTTTTCTACACCTGATTTGATGTGGGAGGCTGCTTGTGAATATTTTCAATGGTGTGATGATAACCCTTGGCGTGTCATTAAAAATAAGACTAAAGGAAAAACTAAAGAAAAGGAAGATAGTCCTACCCAAAGACCATATACATTATCTGGATTTTTATCTTATATAGGGGCAAATAATGGATATTGGAGCGAATTTAAATCAAGTCAGAAATATGAAGTATTTTCCGAAGTCGTATCACGCATAGAAAACATAATCGAAACTCAGCAGCTTGAAGGAGCTATCGTAGGAGCATTCAACCCTAATATAATTGCTCGTAAATTAGGATTGGCAGAGAAGCAAGATAGTACAATAAAGCTGAAAGGAAGTATTCCTGTTATTGAGTTTTTGAAAAATGGAGGAGTTAAAAAATGAGCCTATTCGGTATTATATCTCAATCTCCTTATGCTGATTTGTATGAGAATACAGATAAATTCATTACTATTGTTACTGGAGGTAGAGGTAGCGGTAAGAGCTACAATGTTTCTGTTTTTTTGGAAAGACTTTCATTTGAGAGCGGACATAAGATTCTTTTTTCCCGATATACGATGGCTTCTGCTTCTATGTCTATTATTCCAGAATTTCAAGAAAAAATAGAATCAGACTTTGCAAGCGAATGCTTTGATGTTACTAAAACTGACATAATTAATACGTACTCTGACAGTATTATAATGTTTCGGGGTATTAAAATCGCTTCTGGTAATCAAACTGCTAAACTAAAGTCAATTCAAGGACTTACAACATTCGTTTGTGATGAAGCGGAAGAGTGGACAAGTGAGGATGATTTTGAAAAGATTATGCTTTCTATTCGGCAGAAAGGTATTCAGAATCGTATTATAATTATTATGAATCCATGCGACAGTAACCATTGGGTTTACAAGCGTTTCATTGAGAAAACTCACAAAATAAAATATTACGATGGTGTTCCTGTACAAATCTCCACTCATCCGAATGTGCTTCATATTCATACAACCTATCTGGATAACTTGGAGAACCTTTCTCCTGAGTTTCTGAAAGAGGTCGAAGATATGAAGGTGAACAACCCGGAGAAATATGCTCATGTGGTTATTGGTCGTTGGGCTGACGTTGCAGAAGGCGCGGTGTTCAAAAAGTGGGGCATTGTTAAGGAGTTTCCTGCTTATGCCAAGAAAGTGGCTCTTGCTTCCGATTGGGGATATACTAACGATCCATCAACTGGCATCCGTTGCGGTATTGTAGATAACCGATTGTATGTTGATGAATTATTTTATGAGACTGGCATGCTCACTAATGCCATTGCCGAAAAGCTAAAACCATGGGGATTGAAAGTCTATGGTGATAGTGCCGATCCTCGTTTGATTCAGGAAATCAAAAATAGGGGTGTGAACATCTATCCGGTAGATAAATTCCCCGGTTCAATTAAAGCCGGTATTGATAAAATTCATGAGATGGAACTATTCGTTACAGAACGTTCGTACCATATCATTGAGGAACTCCGTAAATATGTTTGGGATAAAGACAAAGACGGTCACTATATCAATGAACCGATAGATGCTTGGAATCACTGTATCGACCCTATTAGATATTATATCTTGGGGCACATTTTAGGACGTATTTTGAACCCGAAAGATTTAACTGGAATATTCACACACTAAAAATATAAGCTATGCCGCCATTGAGTTTAGAAGAAATATTAGCATTGCCTGATATTGGGCAAAAAATAAGTTACCTGAAAAAAGGTAGAAAGACCGAACTTCCTGACCGTTGTAAATTGTGGGAAGATTGGAATCCTAAATGCCATGAAATCATGGTGGATAAAGAGAAGTACCCGGACAGAAAGGTTCTTGAGAAGGAAGCAGAGAAACACTTTGATGAAAAGACTGGTAAAACTTATGAAATCGAAGCAAAGTATAAGACCGAACCAGTGAACCGTATCTCTATTCCATTGGAACAGGATATAGTAAACATCCAAACAGCCTTCACAGTCGGAATTGAACCGTCAATGGATTGCACTCCTGCTGATGACGAAGAAAAAAAACTGCTGGATGCTGTTAAGGCTGTATTTAAATCAAATAAAACTAAATATCAGAACAAGAAAATTGTTCGATCTTGGCTTTCCGAGCAGGAAGTAGCTGAGTATTGGTATGCTACCGATGATGATTCCTTTTGGGCGAAGTTTTGGAAGAAAGTAAAGACTACCTTCGGTGGTAAGGTGAAGCCTACCAAGAAACTGAAAAGCGTATTATGGTCTCCGTTTAGAGGTGATAAGCTCTATCCATTTTTTAATGACGAGGGGGATTTGATAGCTTTCTCTCGAGAATATAAGAAAAAACTTATGGACGATTCTGAAATTACCTGCTTCATGACTATTACCGACAAAATGGTTTATCAATGGGATTTGTCTAAAGGCTACGAGGAAAGACCAACCTTTGCACATGGATTTAAGAAGCTGCCTGTTATATATGCTTACCGTCCTGAACCTTATTGTGATAAGATTAAGACCTTCCGGGTTCGGTTGGAGAAGCTATTATCCAACTATGCCGATTGTATAGATTACCATTTCTTCCCGCTATTAAAATTAGTCGGTAGTGTAGCCGGATTTGCGGGCAAAACAAAAGATAGGATAGTCAAATTGGAAGATGGTGCGGATGCTCAATACTTGACATGGAATCAAGTTCCTGAAACAATTCGTTTTGAAGCCGAAACGCTTACGAACAACGCTTATGATATGTCGAACACTCCACGTATTTCTTTCGAAACTCTGAAAGGCGTTGGCAAGGCTTCCGGTACAGCTTTTCGTTTTATGTTTATGGGAGCACACATGGCAGTTTCCAATCATGCAGAAGTAATAGGCGATTTCTTGCAACGAAGAGTGAATTTCCTTGTTACCGCTTTAGGCGCTATTAATCCATCCGAGTTCAGTAAGGCATCACAGACTATTGATATAGAAACGGAAGTTGTTCCATTTATGATTGATGATTTGAATGATAAGGTGACTACTGCTGTTTCCGCTGTCAGAGGTGGCATCTGGTCTATGCGTGAGGGTATTATGTTTGCGGGTAACTCTGATCGAGTGGAAGAGGAACTTGCGGAAATAAAGGAAGAGCAGGTGATACAAAATGAAAATATGAAAAATGGAACAGAAAATTGACCCTTAGTCAGAAAAAATACGGGGGTTATAATTTTAGTACAAGAAAAATAGGATATATAGCAGCGGCTCAAATAGCTTACGCTATATGTTCTATTATAGCATCAATATACTGCTTCATATCGCTTACGGATACTTTTTATATCATATTTGTGACAATTGCTCTGATGTCACGAATGGAGAACTTAAATATTTACTAATCAACTGTATTAGCGGTATTTTTACTTTCGAAAAGTAAATTCTAAATTTAATAATTCATACGGTATGAAAGGAAAAATTTTAGTAGCACTAAAAACGAAGTATAAAACCTTTGGGTTTGGTGACAAGGCGTTTGACGGGGTGGCCGACTACTTATCAAAAACCGTTACAGAAGAAAGTCAAATAGAAACCGCTATTAGTGGGGTCGAAGGACTTTTAAAAGCTTTTCAAGGAGACATTGATACTGTTAGAAACGAAAAATCGGGTCTACAAAAGCAATTGGACGAATTGAAAACGAAAATCGAGAATCCTAACCCAAATCCAAAGCCGGAAGAAAATAAAGATGATGTGCCTGCATGGGCACAAGCCTTGATTGATTCCAATAAGAGCCTTTTGACAGAGGTTTCCACCTTGAAGAAAGAAAAGCTGCAAGCTACCCGTCAAGAGCAGATTATGGCAAAGGCAAAGGAGTATGGTATTCCCGAAAACTACGCCAATAGGTGTGCCATTAAGGACGATGAGGACTTGGATGCTTATTTCAAGGACTTGAAACAGGAGTTCGCAAATGACGGATTCGAAGGCGTAACCCCTCCCGAATCAGCAGAAACGAAGATTGAGAAAGAAAACGAATCTATCGCCAGTATGATTAATGAGGGCACAAAAACTATTGTTGAATCTAAAAATTAAAATTTATGGCAGCAGGTACTAAGTATAACTTGACCCCAGACTATAAGCCGGAAGAGTTTTATCGTGTGGATACGGGTGTCAGAAAGAGTGGGCCTTGGAAGTTGGATATTGCCAATCTTGTTGTAGGCTCTGTTCTTCCTGTATTTACGCCCGTACAAGCGGACTTAAAGAAACGTACTATCGTTCCTGTCCGTAATATGAAAGTGGTTGAAGCGTACACAACAGGTGAATCCGCTTTGTCTATTAAAATCGCAAAAGGGTCTTTGGCTTACATCGGAATGTTTGTAGGTAGTGGCAAGAAAGGCGCAGAAGTAACCGCTATTGATAAGTCTAACGCCAATTATGATGTTTTGACTATCAAGGCCGCTTTTGGCGAGAATATCGCTAAAGATGCGATTTTGTTTGAGGCTACTGCGGTTGCTGGAACAGCAAAGAAGAATACAGCAAACTTTGTTCTTTTCGATGAAAAGAAAGTAGAGGATGATGGCCCAGTTCTTTGCACACTTCTAATGCAGGCGTATGAGATTAAAGAGCCTAAACTCCCTATGCCTATTCATGAATTGGATAAAGAGGGGCTTACTGACCGTTTCCAATTCGAGTATTAATTTTAAAAAAGTAGAGTTATGAATTTGACTATACAAACTTTGTTTACAGATCCTCAAATTGTAAATGCGGTTATTGATCGTGTTTTACAAACGAGATTGGATAGAATATATTGGCAGCAATATGGTTCATTCCTTGAAACTAAAACTCGTGTATTCAAGACGTATCTTGGTACAGTTACAGGAGTGATGGCAGGCTCTATCATTGGCAAGAACGATCAGAAACCTATTCGTGAAAGACGGTCGCTTGGAAGCGGTTATACTGAGATTGCTTATTTGGGAGACCGTTATCAGATGGATATTGAACGGCTGTCCCAATTGCAGGACATCCTTGACAAGTTCAATGCTGCCAATACTGCCGATCAGCGTACTATCTTGAATGAAATTATAGATTTCATATTTGATGATTATCGTCAAATCCTGCTTGCTCCTCACAAGCGTATGGATATTGTCGTTGGTGAGTTATTAATGACTGGTAAGACAAAAGTTCATTTGGCAGACAACAAAGAAAATATTGAAGTCCTTGATATTGATTTGCCGTTCCATTTTATCACTCCGGAAGTATCTGAAAAAGATAAGTTCATCTCTTATCTTAAAGAGCAAATTGAAGCTTTGAAAGTTAAATATGGGGTTTTCTCAAAGATGATTATGTCTCGTAGCACTTTCAATAAAAATATTGTCGGCAACAAGGAGTTCGGCCAAACCTTCAAGATGATTCTTGGAAGTAACCAATTCTATGTTGGTGGTGGTTTAATTACGTCTCAAATGGCGTCAAGTGTATTTACAGGTATTGGGCTTCCGGCAATTGAGATCAAGGAGGATTACGTAGAAAATCAGAATGGAGAGAACGTACAGGTTTACTCTGATGATCGTATTACCTTATTACAAAATGATAAGGTAATACGTATGCGCCATCACAGGCCTTACGTAATGACCGATCCTGTTCCGGGACGCACATATAGCCAAGCCGAAGGCCAGATGTCCGTATGTAACTATCGTGATGAGGAAGGTAGATATATGGAGTACACCGCTGAATGGGTTCCTGAGTTTATCGCTCCGAATAAGATTGTGAATTTCGACCTTTCAAAAATGAACGCATGACAGTAAACGAATACATATCACAGAAGTTTCAGTCTTTCAGCATTCAGTTGTCGGAGGCTGATCTTCTGGATATGTGTCTAAACTCGAAGATAAGCGGAGAGGATGAAATGAACAATGATTGCTACGATCGTGTCTCTGTTGCGATTGCGAAGTTCATACCTTCTCTTTTGCTTCGTGCTACTTCAATCAGTGAAAGCGGTTTTTCGATGTCTTGGGACATTAAAGGAATTAAGGACTACTATTCATTTCTGTGCAAACAGTATGGATTGACTGATGAATTAACGGATAAACCTAAAGTGACATTCTTATGATATTCGCTCCACACATATTGCAGGTTAAGGTTATCACCCCGATGGATAAGGATGAGTTCGGAAGACCTATTCCTGGAACCGGTGGTGAGAGCTGGCAGGATATATGCAAATGCCGTTGTGATGATGTGAGCGCGGAAAAGAAAGTATCTGTCAATGGTCTTCTGTATGATTTCAAGTACAAGGTAGTCTTTGATAAACCGTCAAAGGTTGAAGCAGGAGCAGAAGTTCGTTGCTTAAATTTTGACGGAAGCATAAGGGGTGAAGGTGTTGTTAAAAGTCCTTTGGAGACTAACTATTTCCCATACAGAGTGATATGGTTGGAGTAGATTTTGATTTTTCGGATATAGACGAGTTCTTCAATGAGGAAGAATCGGAAGTTCTTTCAGGTATGGAAGAAGAAGGAGAGGCTTTTGTTGAAGATGCTAAGAAAACCGGAAGTTATACAGACCGAACAGGGCATTTGAGAGCATCAAACGGATATGAGGTTGACAGGTCGGGCTTAACGTTGAAAAATGAAGCTGAATATGCGTCATTCGTGGAGTCTAAAGGCTTTGAAGTTGCAGGAAGTGCAGCGATAAGGACAGAAAAAAGATTGAAAGATAGATTTGAACGATGATAGTAACTACTGACATAGGAAACATTCTCTACCGGGATTGCAAGGCTTTCGGGATAGGGGAGATTTATCAAAAAGGTAATATTCCACTTATTCCTGATGATGCTGATTACCGGATGAAAACGGAACGAATTGTTATCCGGCCCAAAAGCCAGTCTCCTGATACTTATTGGAAGAAAGGTTTCGTAGAAGTAAACTTGTGCGTTCCAGATGTTGGTATAGGTATCGCTAATCTTATCCGAATAGCAGAACTTGAACATCAATCTGTTGAAATATTAGGAGATGTTGTAAATTCCTATAACGGTATTCCTTATCAGTATTCTATCGAATCAATCGGTACAGAAGCGGACACAGCTTTGAAGTGTCATTATGTGAATGTAAGGATTTTATTTGAAGTATTAAATGTAAACTAATATGGCTAAGAAACAGTATATCGGAATTAAGCGTATATGGTACGCTGATGTGATTAATGCGGCTGTAACTGCTGCATCTATTAAGGCATTGATCGCTGCAAGCGGTAGTGCAAAAGAAGTGCTAAATTCTCACCAAGATACGTGGGGATATGAAGAGTCAGACCCGGAAACAACGGAATATGTCAATGAATTGACAGGGCAAACCTACTATATTGACAAGACTAAAAACAGTATCCCCACCATTTCTTTCACAATGGGTGAATACTCATATATGGAAAAAGCCGACTTGCAAGGTGGTGAAGCTATTACTGCAATAGGAACAAAGGCTTCTTCGGAAGATGATGCTGTGGGATGGAAACGTCCGGAATCAACCAATGTAATTGAGAAGGCTATTATTGCTCAAACAAAGACTGGCAACTATGTTGTTTTGACAAAAGCAAATATTGTTGCTAAGGGCAACTTTGTGGAAAAGAATATTGGTCTCGGAGTTACCGCTGTCGCATTGGAAAATAAGGGTATTGGATCTGAATTTTGGTTTGACCAGTCCGCGGGAGAAGGAGTTCAGGAGACATCTATGAAGTAAATGTAAAAACAGTTTATTTAGGATGGCGGTGGGTGGTTGCTCACCGCCTTTTTTTAATCAAGTAATATGAATAAAGCTGCAAATATAGTTGGGAGTTCCATTATAGGAACAGATTTTAAAACGGTAGTAATAAAAGGAAAGGCCTACACTATTTATCCTCCTACCATAAAAAAAATAGCAGGAGCGAGTTGTTATTTATCAAAAATAGAGGAGGGAAATACTTTAAAGGATATGTTTATAAATCTTGGTAATTTAGAAGCGGTTTCTTATGCTTTATCGTGGTTTATACAAGGCGATGACTCTCTATCTAAAGAGTTATCTAATGGTAGTATTGATGAACTTGCAGACGCTTTAGAAATGGCTTACTCTCTAATATCTGCTGAACATTTTTTCAAGCTGTCAGCTTTAGCGAGGAATGTAGCCCTGTTGACAGCAAAACAGAAGTAGCAGGAAATAACTGCTTGCTCGGACAAATTGTGTCATTCATGGATAATTTAAACCTATCTTATGATGAGGTGGTTAATATCATTCCATATCGCAATTTGGTTATTATGCAGAAAGACAAACTTCATGTGGTTTATGGTACTGTAAGGGAAGAAGTGACAGAAGAAGAATATTTTAGAGCGAAAGGTAAGAATAAGCTAAAATAAAAGAAAGCCCCAAACCTAAAGGAGAGGGGCTTTTGTTTATTTTGCAATTAATCTTATTTGCTCAATAATTTTTTGAGTTTCCCTATATTGTTCAGCTTGTGGAATTTTTATAAATTCCACAGTTTTATCATAGTTAGCTTTTACAACTTCTTCTATTTCTTCAAGAGTTACATTAAAAAATTCTCTACGCCCATTTATCATATTTACTTTTTTGTTTTCAAAAGCACGATGTAAAGCTGCTTCTAAAGTAGGTGCATCATTTGAAAAAATCATTGCATGCACATCGAATTTAAAGGGGACAGAAGCATCGCCCAATTCATCAACTCTCTCCATTGGATCAAGGCGACGTGTCATTCCTATTTTATATATGTTTTCTCCAAAAGAGCCAATATTGGATATAATATAGACATAACCAGCTCTTTTGTTTGCTTCCCGATAGTCTATATCCTTTATTGCTATATCCAAATCTGATAGATGCTTTTCTATTTCTGCTCTTTTTTCTAATAAAATTTCTTTTTCCAACTCGTCGCAGTATTCTATCTGTTTGTTCAATTTCGTAAGAGCATTAGTATAATGTTTTTGTTCTTTTTCAATATCTTTTCTTGTTTCTTCAATTTCTTTTTGCAAACGAATTTCTTCTCTCATTTGCTCACGTATTTTGCGTTGCTCTTCCTTTTCTTCTTGTTTCTTTACTGCATATTCATAAGCTAATTGTAATTCTTGTATTTTCAGTTCGAGATATTTATAAGATATAGATACTGTATTTTTGGTATTCATTCGATTTAAGGCATCATAGGACTTTCGTATTTTTTCAATAAATGCTTCTATATTATTAAATTTAACCTTACTTATAAGCATGTCGCATTCGTCATTAAAACAACGAAGAATTTGCTTTATATTTTGGTTTGTCATTACCCGTCCTTGCGCTTCACTTCCATTTACAGTCCATACTTCAGAACATGTAGCTGCCGTTTTGAAAAGAATCATGTTTTTCTGTTCTGTACGTATGGCGTCAAGTCGGTCTTTATACATCTCAGAATTTGCAAAATCATATATTGGGGAATACATTCCAAACTCTTGTAAAAGAATTGTTTCATCTAATTCTACGATTTGAGACTCTTTTTGTTTAACTTCTTTAGAGAGAGATATTATTTTGTCTTCCAAAGAATTAATATCATTTATATGCTGCTGCTTGTCTTGTTCAAATTTCGTGTTTTGTTCTTGAATAAAAGATAGCGTTCTTTCTTTTTCTATCTCTATATCAGCTATCTTTTCATATTGAGAAAGTTCTGAGCATCGTGATTGGAGTGTAGCGACTTCGGAAGAAAGAATTGCCTCTTTCTCTTTTGCCACTTCAATGTCTTTCTTTAAAAGGGCAATTTCTGTAAGTTCTTTATGTTTTAGAAAATCAAAAAATCCCATATCATCATTTCAATTTTAATAGTTTCTCTAAATCCTCAAACGAGTGAACTTCATAAATAGTTCCTTTCACTTTCACGTATCCTGACACTTCGGAAATAGAAGAAACATTTGTAGTTGCAAATAAATCTCTAAATTCAACATCAAGAGATTTTGCAACTTCTATTAATGTAGATATAGAAGCTCCTTTTCCACCATTTATTATATTGCTTACATATTGTGGAGCTTTCCCCATTTTTTCTGCCAGTTCTTTAGAAGTCATATTCTTATCTGAAAGAATATCCTTAATCCTTAATTTGAATATTTCGCTATTGATACTCATATTTTATTGTTTGATGCAAATATAGCATTGGTTTAAATAATAAAGAAAATAGATTTATTAAAACGTGTTAAATAAACTGTTTTTCTTTTCTTTTTATTGTTTGATAAAGAAAATAGGTTTATATTTGCATCAAGAAAATAAACATAAAAGTATATAAGTATTATGAAGAATTACAATTTAAGTAAGATAATGAGAGAAGCCCACACGATCAAGAAGTACATGAAGTTGTATTCTCTTACTCATGGTGTAAAGACTTGGGCAGACTGTTTAAAGCTTGCTTGGGCTAACGAAAAGAAGCTCGTAGCTAATGAAGAAGAACGGAAAGCAGAAATAGAAGCCATGAAAGCGGCTTTAGCCCAACCAGCAAAACGTAGTTCTTATGATGATTTGTCAATACCCAAATCAGCATATTACAATCCATATAGCTACGGGCGTTTCGGCGCTCATTATGTGGGTGATTAAAAAATTATAAACACTAAAATATTACAGTATGAAAAATTTTTATTTATCAAGAAAGCAATGCAAGCAAGTAACAAGAATGGCAAACGAGTTCCAAAGTTACCTACCATTTGAAGAAAGTACGTTCGGTGCGTTTATAAATGATTTACACTCATTTATTAGAGCTATGGTTGAACAAAAAGTACTGTCAGTCAGACAAGCAATTATTAGGATGTACAGGACAAGCCTTCACAATATGATTGACAAGTATTATCCTAACGGATACAAGGCTAATAAGGTGGTACGCTACAATTATAGATGTTTCGCCGTTACACGTCTTATTAACCCAGAATACGGCTTTACCCCACTTGAACAAGTTGTTGCAATGAAAATGATTAGGGCGTTTCGTGACTTTGCCCGGTCAGAGTTCAAGAATGAGGAAGAGTATATAAACAGGCTGGATAAGGCGGCTGCTATATTAAGATAAATTTATTGCCATGAACCTTTGTATAAGACCACCTCCTGTATTTTGTGACATCAGAATGCTTGTCACAATCCCGATAGGGGAAAATTACTTCTTTACACGATTATACAATAAGTTTGTAATGGATTTACGACAATAAGCCGATTGTCGTGCCTATGCGCGACACTTTTTAGGTCATGCAGTCGGTTAGTAGTAAATTTACAAACAAAAAAAATAACACAGCTATCCTAACGGCTGAAAATATAAACCCCGCCATCGGATGAAGTTGGGAGCGTCCTTTGGTGGGGTCTAATTTTTAAAACTGTGTAAAAGTATGAATAATATTCAGATTTTCCAAAATGAGCAGTTCGGAAAAGTAAGAATTGCAATGAATGAGAGTAGTGAGCCTTTGTTTTGTTTGGCAGATGTGTGCAGTGTTATAGGCATTGCTAACGCAAGAAATGTGAAGTCACGACTGGATTTAGAGGATGTCCGCCAAATGGACACCCTTACAGAAGGTGGGAAACAACAAGTTACATTTATAACCGAAAGCGGTTTATATGATGTGATAATTCGCAGTGACAGCGAAAAAGCAAAGCCTTTTCGTAAATGGGTGACAAGCGAAATTTTGCCTTCAATTCGCAAACATGGTGCATACATGACCAACGAAACTCTTGAAAAGGCTTTGACTTCGCCCGATTTTCTAATTCAGCTTGCAACTAATCTAAAAGAGGAAAAGCAGAAGCGTATCGAAGCCGAACAGAAGATACAAAAAGATGCACCAAAAGTTCTCTTTGCCGATGCTGTTTCAACTTCTCAACGTTCTTGCTTGGTTGCTGAATTGGCAAAGATACTGCAACAAAATGGAGTGAATATCGGTCAGAACCGTTTGTTTAACTGGATGCGCGAGAATGGTTATCTTTGCCAAAAGGGAGACTACTACAATCAGCCAACGCAAAAGGCTATGAAATTAGGACTTTTTGAATTGAAGAAAACTTCAATCACTAAACCGGATGGCTCTGTATTAGTTACTACTACCACCAAAGTGACTGGTAAGGGTCAAATTTACTTTGTAGAGAAGTTTTTGGGTAAAGATGCAGCTTAAAAATAGTCAGCGCACCTCATTAGGTTGGGGTGCGTTGTTTATATATTATGAAGATAAAAGGGGGTATTTCAGGATTGAAAGAATTTGAAGAGCAGATAGAAGATGCTTTCTTCTCCAAACTCATAGAAATAGGGAAAGATGCTATTCGTGTGGCTTACAATGCAAATGGAACTGGTAATTTAAAAGAATATCAGAATCATACTTTCAATTTGCGTAATGCTCCTGGTTTCTGTGTTGTCCGTAATGGGAAAATTATAGCGTTGGAAGTGTATGGTGAAGGAGTACATTCAGAAGCAGTAGAAAAGACGAAAAGCTATCTCATATATGCCAACAAGGAGGATGGGTTGTATTTGGCTGATGGAATGGAATACGCAAGTTTCGTCCGATCCAAAGGATTTGATGTGCTTGATTCGGCGCAATTATATGCAGAAAGAATGATTAAAAAGAAAATATTTAATTGATATGGCGGGAATATTTGTAGAAATTGATAGCGACATTAGAAAGCTGCAAAAAATCAAAGCGGAAATAGAGAATGTGAAAAAGGCATTAAAGGGTGTTAATGTCAAAGTGGATATTGACATAGCAAAGGGAATGGAAGCTCAGCTAAAATCTTTGATGTCGCAATATGACGCATTGGTAAAGAAGATTTCAGAAGCAGAAGGAAAGATCATGCTTTCCACAAAACGAATAAATGATGCTTCTGATAAAATTTTAAAGGCTCAAGAACGGTTTTCAAAAGCTGCTGGTGTAGATACCCAATCGGGTGGTGGAAATGCTAATGCAGCAGCTAACAATGCGGAAACGGCAAGTATTCAAGCGCAAGCGAAAGCCTATGATGAATTGAAGGGTGAAATAGAATCGGTTATTGGTACTCGTTCCCAAAACATAAAACGGATGGTTCAAGAACAAAATGCCATTCGTTTAATTCAAGCGGAGATTAAACAGATAAACAAGACACAGGGGCAGTCTGCTGTATTATCAAGAAGTCAGCAACAAAGACTTGAGCAATTAAACAACTCTTTGTTAACCCATAAAACAGCGTTGGCAGAAGTAAGGCAAAGTTTAAATAGTAATGCCAAATTAGATAAGGCTGCTACTACTTCCATGAATGGGCTTTCACAATCTTTGTCAAGAATGAGACAGACCTATCGTAAATTAACAGAAGAGGAACGAAGATCTCCATTTGGTAAGGAACTTCTTGCTTCTATAAATCAGGCTGATGCTAAGATAAGGCAACTTGATGCGTCTATTGGAAATCATCAAAGAAACATAGGAAATTATGCCAGTAGTTGGAACGGTTTAGATATTAGTATTCAACAAATAGGCAGAGAACTCCCTTCGTTGGCTTATGGTGCAAGAACTTTCTTTTCTGCAATATCTAATAATATTCCAATATTGGTAGATGAAATAAAACGGGCGAAAGTGCAGTATGACGAACTAAAGAATAGTGGTCAGAAAGCTGTTCCGGTGTGGAAACAGGTCGTTTCTTCTATATTTAGTTGGCAAACAGCCTTAACAGTTGGTATTACTCTTCTTACGCTATATGGTGATAAGGTTGTTGATTGGGTAGCTGGGCTATTCAAGGCAAAAGATGCCTTACAAGATGTAGCCTCTTATCAACAGAATCTTAGTAAAATAATGTCAGAAGGTGCAAAAAATTCTGCAAAAGAACGTGTAGAATTGGATACTTTGTATGAGATTACCCAAAATCATAAGAGGTCTTTAGAAGAAAGGAATAAAGCTGCAGATGAACTACAAAAAAAATACCCTTCTTATTTTGGCAACCTATCCAACGAGGCTATTTTGGCAGGCAATGCCGCTTCCGCATACAAGTCTCTGACAGAAAATATTTTGAAAGCTGCGCAAGCAAGGGCAGCAATGAAGATAATAGAAGAGAACTACAACAGAATATACCAGTTGCAGAAAGCCATAAATGCAGATGACAATTGGACTAATAGGAATAAGGAAAAAACTAATAGTGGTAAAGCCACCGAAAGAAGAACAACTGTAATGAATACTTCTGCAGGAGCAGTGACACAGACAGTTGAAGGATTAACAGAGGATGCAGCCGAATACAATCGTAGAACTGAGGCCTTGAATAGGAACAGAAAAGCAGTCGTTCTGTTGGAAAAGGCAAATAAGGAATTGGCTAAGTCAATAGATATTGTGGCGTTAACGGGAGATGAGAGCGGAAGTTCATTGGCTAATGGTAATAATCAATTAAACAATCAACTCAAACTACAAGAACAGCTATCCAAACTCCGAAGAAAAGGCAGTCGTGAGCGTATCCGATTAGAGGTAGACTTAGAGAATCAAGTGGAACAGACTCGTATAGATGCCATGAAAGATGGATTCAACAAAGAACAAGCACAACGTGAACTTAATAACAAGAAGGAATTGCAAGCCATTGAAAGACAGAAACAAGATTATATCAACAAAGTAGTAGATATTCAAAGGCAAATATTTGATGCAGAGGAAAAAGCCAAATCATCCAAAGATAAGAGTTATAAAATGCAAACTTTTGACGCTTCTTCTGTATCAGTTGATACGTCTGCATTTGATACTTTATACAAATATATTTTAGAAAAACAAAAGCAGACCCCTATAAAGCAACAGGAGGAGGCGTGGAATGAATACTTGATAAAATACGGTAATTTTCAGCAAAAAAGAAAGGCTATTATTGAAAAATACAATAAAGACATAGAAATGGCTGCTACTGCTGGGGATGCTGCCATGTTGGAAGCTGAAAAAAATAAGGTTCTTGAACAGTTGGATGAGCAATACGGAAAGTCAACAAAGGCTATGGCTGACTTATTTGAAGATGCCAGTAATAAGTCTGTTTCTGCTATTCAAGATATTATAGACAAGTATGAAACACTTGTCAAATATATGTCTGGCACAAAAGAAAGTGACGGAACAAATGTAACTTTTGATGAGTTAAAATCAATAGGATTTACTGATAAGGATATTGAAAAGATTGAAAAAGGAGAAATATCCATCAAGGATGTTACAGATGCAATCAAGGGATTAAAAGATGAGTTGAAAGGAAAATCTCCTTGGAAATCGTTTATTTTGGATTTAGAGAAAGGTGTTAAAGCAATAAAAAGTGCGGGAAATGATTCTCAGAAAATAGCACAAGGCGCTACTGATATAGGGAATGCTATAACATCGTTTGCACCTGCATTAAGCGAATTTGGATCTAACATTGCCAATATATTCGGTTTTGATGATAGTAAAATTACTGGAGCTGTTAATGCGCTTAGCGGTCTTGGGCAGACTGCATCAGGTGTCGGTCAGATTATGTCAGGTGATATAGTTGGTGGTGCGATGAGTGCGGTTGGCGGAATTTCCTCTATGGTGTCTGCCCTTGAAGGGATGTTCGGTGCGGATTATTCCGGTTATGAGAAAATGAAAGCCCAATACGAACACCTTATAACTATTTGGGATGAACTCATAAATAAAAAAATGGAATACATTGATATTAACTATGGTACGGAAGCCATGAAAGCTGCGGAAGAAGCCGAGCAGCTTGTTAATATCCAAATAAGTAGACAGCGCCAATTGATTAAACAGCTTGCATCAAGTGGGGCAAGTATCGGGTCCCACTCATTGGGATATCGTATTGCAGAACGTCTTTCTCCGGAAGATTTTAAAAGGATATCGGATCTTGCAGGAGAAAAGATAACGGCGGAGTGGCAGCTTTGGGACTTATCTTCTGAAAAGATAGAAAAGATACTTACTGATGAAAAGCTCGTTTCTGTTTTAGACACTGTTAATAAGGATTTTGTTACTTACTTGCAGAATATTGCTGATTATGGAGATCAGCTTACTGAGATTGCAGAAAAGGAAAAAGAGGCTATCACAGGAATGAGTTTTGACGAATTTAAAAACGGATATGCTGATTTACTTTCTGATTTGGATAGCACTAATGAGGATTTTGCCGATAATTTTGAGAAGCATTTGCAAAATGCAATTTTTAAATCTCTTATTGCAAATGAATACAAAGACAAAATAAAAGAACTATATGATGCTTGGGCGAAGTATGGCGAAGATGGCCTTTCTGACAATGAAGTTCAACAGCTTCGTGATATGCAACAGCAGTTGGCCGATAGCTTGCTTATTGAACGTGACAAGCTAATGAACGCTTTTGGCTGGGATACGGATATTGAAAGAACTCAACAATCTCCAACTATGGGATATTCCGTAGCCGCTTCTCAAGATAGTGTGGATGTATTGAATGGGCAACTTAATGCACAAAGGATAGGGGTGGAAGAAATTAAACAGCAAAACATCAATCAATCTCAATCACTTAATCTATTAACTGCCAAAACGGATGCCGTTCTTTCTGTTGATATTGAAACAAGAAATATAGCGGATGAGACACGAGATTTGATAGCTCAATCTTATCTTGAACTTGTACAAATTTCAGAGAATACAGGAAACTCTGCTAAGTATCTGAAAGAGATTAAGGCGGATATTGCAGAAGTAAAAAAGAATACATCAAATTTATAAATTATGAATGAGTTGTTGATAAACGGAAAAGATGCTTATACCACATGGGGTGTGAGAATGGGTCGTGGCTTCCTTGATGCAATCGGAGCTTCTTCCCCTATGAAAGATTTTATTGAAAATAAATCCCGGTTGGAACATGGAAAACAGGTAATTATCGCCAATCCTAAATTGGATGAACGAGAAATAACCTTGTCGTTCACTATTGAAGGAAGTTCTCAAACTGATTATCAAACAAAGAAAAAATCTTTCTTTGAAGAATTGTACAAAGGTGCAGTTGATATTCAAATTCCCGATAATAGCAATGAGATTTATCATCTGATTTATCTTGGGAAAAATATTACCTATGCGCAAAGTGCATATCGTAGTTTTGGCAAAGTTTCGATGAAGTTTTGCGAGCCAAATCCTGCCAATAGAACCTAATTTGTGACCTCCTTTCTGATGTCACGTTTGGAAGCTCTAATTTTTAGGGCTTCTTTTTTTTATACCCGAAATTTGATGTCGTTATGATAGACATCAAAGACATATCTGGAAAAATATTATTATCAGTTCCTATAACTGAATCTTGCGAACATGTGGAAGAACTCATGCAGTCCGACCATATTGTTTTGTCATGGAATTCGGATAAATCAGATATATTACCTATGGGGGCTTATATTGAATATGGCGGTGAAAAGTATTCTCTTCTTGAGCCATATTCTCCCATACAGAAGAGCGAGGAAGAGTTTTCCTACCAGCCTTTGTTTAAGTCTGTGGTTATGTATTGGGCTAAAGTCTCATTTTTCATGTACACTTATTCTTCCGATGATGTAATAATAGGTCGTGAACCGGATTGGACTTTAACGGATAATCCAGCAAACTTTATGTCGTCAATTTGTAAGGCGATTAAAAATGAGACAGGTGAGACTTGGACTTATACGGTTGATGCGTCACTTTCTGCCTCCGCTACATTGTCTTTTCAGTCGGTTGATATCTATTCTTCCCTGAATAGTATAGCTAATGCTTTTGAGACTGAATGGTGGATAGATAAAGCTAACAAGGTAATTCATTTGTCTAAAGCAGAACATGGAATTGCCGTTAGGCTTGAAGTTGGCAAGAACATTACAGTACCGACCGTTACAGTCGGTAAGGAGGGGTATTATACTCGTTTTTACGCCTTTGGATCTACAAGGAATATCGTTCAGGACTATGAAGGGGCTAATGTCAATAATTTGGTAAACAAACGTCTCACTCTTGATCCTGTTAAATATCCTAATGGGTACAAAGATATTCGTCCTGATTTAAAGCAAGGAGAAATATTTCAAAAGATATTAATATTCGACAATGTCTATCCTTCTTCATCTTTAGAAATATCCGATGTGCGTGTGCGTCTTATGTGGACTATCGGGGAAGATGGGGAAAAAGTTCAGGTAGGTACTGATAATGAAGGCAATCCTATATACGACCAATATTCAATATGGTATTTCAAAGTACCGGGATTTGTCTTAAACAACACTATTTACAGCAAGGACAACCCAGAAGGTATGTTGATTTCAGGAAAAGCCTTGTCTGTTCATTTTGAATCCGGCGCTCTTCAAGGAAGGGAATTTGAGCTTATTTATCATGACAAAGCGGAAACGGTATCAAGTGCTGACGGTACAAGTGTTATCCTTACTCCTGGGGATTATGAAATCAAGTTTAAGGAGGAAGGGACGTATATCATACCTGCTATAACGTCACTCATCCCTAATAATGGTGATGAGATTATCTTATTCAACATCCGCATGCCGGAAGAATATACAGGTTCTGCCTATTTGGAGCTTGAATCGGAAATGAATAAGGAGATATCACGTCTATCTTCTGATCTAAACAATTATCAGTTTTCATCTAACCCAATATCATTTAGTGAGAATAATCCTGATTTATCAATAGGCCGGAAAATTACCTATGTAAATGGAGGATATTCTTTCTCTACTCGTGTAATAAAGCTTGTTACCAAGATAGATTTTAAATACATTCAGTCTATTACAGTAGGCAATGAGAAGATTAAGGGAAACACTCAAGAATTGAAAGAAGAGGTTATATCCGCCAATAAGGATATAAACTTGCTTTCTGTTCTTAATGATATGACTACTTCCCTCACGCAGTCGTATAACAGAACCCAACAAATGATGTTGGATGGATTTGCAGCAATAAAGAATATCTGGCAATTCAAAGAAGATGAAAGTGGGGCTAAGTACGCTTATTCAAAATTCCCCGTTGTTACCGCCTACGGAGTAACCATGTACGCAGGCGCAGATGTCCAAGTCCCTTCAATCTACGAAGGTCTCCCAATAGACGGTGTGACAATACAGTGGGTTGACGGAAAGCTTGTCGCAACAGGTGGAAAGGGTACTGCTAATGGTATAGTGGTTAACGGTAATACTTACACTCCTAATGAGGACGGAATAATCACCTTGCCTAATTATCCTTCATTAAGCGGTTATGCTACGGAGCAATGGGTTAATAACACACTTAGCGGTTATGCTACTTCATCGTCCTTGTCTCAATTGTCCGCTAAGGTAGATAACTTCTTGGAGGGGACTGATACTGACGGTATCATCAATAAATGGAAAGAGCTTGAATCATTCCTTGCAGGTCAGACGCAGACAAGCACGTTAGCTGAATTACTCTCCGTTAAGGCGGATAAGGCCACTACCCTTGCAGGCTATGGCATCACAGACGCCTACACCAAAAACGACATATCCGGGCTATTAGCCGATTACGTAACCAAATCAGGTGCACAGGACATTACAGGTATCAAGTCATTCATAAACGGCTTAAATATCGGTGATATACTTGTGAAGAAGCATTCTGACGGAGTTGTTGAGTTAGACGGTGATTTGATTTTGACGGGTAGTCTTACCATGTACGCACAAGGCAGTCATACGGCATCCACCATTCTTGATGCGCTTCCGATTGACAATACCACATTGTCCAAAGAGGGTGGTGTATTAAGCGTAATAGGCGGTGTTGGCGGTGGTTCGGTAGACGGGATTATACTTAACGGAACAACCTATTCCCCGAACGAGGAAACAAAGCTTATTACATTGCCTAATTACCCCACCACATTGCCAGCAAGTGACGTGTATTCTTGGGCCAAGCAGCCGAACAAGCCGAGTTATTCGTTTGATGAGTTGTCCTCTCATCCTACTACGCTGGGGGGATATGGGATTACGGATGCTTATACGAAGCACGAGATAAACACAACAGTATACAGCAAGAGTGAGTGTAACGAATTTTTTGTCAACAAGGCAGGGGATACGATGACAGGAACATTGCTAATATCAAATGATTCTGATATTTATGGTAGGTCTTCTGCTAATTCAGGTGCAGCTTATATC
>QWBY01000168.1_pt1 | contig 51442 bp, 61 predicted proteins | sample 1972471 | NCBI WGS metagenome assembly QWBY01 (sample SAMN09866722, study PRJNA288562) | Human gut metagenome isolate term6_stool, whole genome shotgun sequencing...
TATAATTGAGTCCACATTAATTATATAGTGAAGAAAAATTGAATAGACTAATCTTTTTGTTTTTAAAAAGGTTACAGCTAAAAAATATCCAATTATTGTAGCACTTATTATTGAAAGAATATCTACAGAATGAATAAATCCAAAAGAAAATGCACTAATTAATGCGATAACTTTCTCACTGTATTTTTCTTCTAATACTTTCACTAAAGTAAATCTAAAATAAAATTCTTCAAGAATAACATTTAAAAGAACAATGATTAAAATTTTCATGGTATATTTGTCAAAATTATTAATATTTATACCGTCATTCGAGTAAATCATACTATCAAAAAAATCCATATTGCATTTTATAATTACAAGGAAAATTATAAAAAAAATAAAAAAGATTATGCTTCCGTATTTACACATATTATTAATATTGCTAAGTAAGTGGTCATTGTTTTTATTCTTTAAAAAACTAATATTTTTGATTTTAAAAAGTAATAAAAGCAACAATATAGAAGATAAAGCTTTTATAAAACTAAAAAACAGTAAATAATTAGTATCTTTAATAGTAAAATTTGAAAATATTTTTGAAAATATTAATTGATATATTAAATTAAAAAAATAAAAAATAGCACTGGAAATTCCACTCACAAAAATTGTTTTAATTATCATAATAAATACCTACTTATTTATAATAAATGCTAACATCAAAAAATTAAGAATTCACTTATTTATAATTTATTTCACACACTTTTCATTATATTCTTTAACATCTTAATGGTTCTATGTCTCCGTTTCCATTGTTTTTTGCTTTTAAATTATCACACATACCCATATCAGTTGGAGATATAGTTGGACATAATGTTGATTTTGGAGGATGAGGACATCCTTCTGAACAATTTGGGTTTTTTAAAGAAGGACATTTCCACTCACTTAATACACAAATTATACATGTAACTTCTGCACTAGGAAGAGCTGAATTATTTGTTTCAGTTTTTACTATATTTAAATCTAGATCAAAGTCTTTAAATTTTGACATTTTATTCTCCTTTCGAAAAATGATGTTAGCATTTATAATCAAAAAAACTCATGTTATTTTTTAACTGTTTAAAACCATCAATTAAGCTACTTTAATGTAGTAACAAACAACTATAATCTCTTCAAGTTAAACATATCATCAATTTTATAAATCTCATATAATTATTTTATATTTAGTATCTTTTCAAGTGAACTATTATTACTTTTATCTAAAGCTAATATCATTCCAGTTATTCCATATAATATAGAATAATTATTTTTGAATTTATTTTTGATTACATAAATTATATTATTACTACTTAAAGTCTCAAATAGCATATCATTTAACTCCTTCTCTCTACATTTCAAAATTTCATATTTATAACCATCATAATTATTTAAATCTTTTTCTCTTAAAATAATATTTATAATCATTAGGGGAAAAGAATATCCATGACATATTATTGGAATTTCTAAATTGTAAGCTTTAATATCTTGACACAATATTTCAATAACATATCTATAATAAACCTCTGCTTTTTTATTCCAGTTCATATTTTGACAAACCTTAAATAAAATAAACGATGTTATTAAATTTCCAGAACACCATGCAGCCCTATACTGCTTGATATTTGTTTTAAAATCTTTATTTTTATATTCTTCATAAGTAACAAAATTTGGAAAAATCGAGAAATTATCTTTTTTTTTGGAAAAAATTTCATATAGATTATATAAATAATTAACATATATATCTGAATTTAATTTATTATTTTTATACAATTTAGATAAAGCAAAAAGAACACCAAGTGATCCATGTGCCATTCCCAGTGGAAATATTCCATTAGGGAATTGTTTGTTAAAATCTTCGTTAGTATTTCTTATATAAAACCCTATTATATCTTTCCCATTTATACTCCTAGGCTCTATATTTTCAATAACAAAATTTATTAATACATCTAAATTTAAATCAAACTCTGACAAATAACTGATTACTTTCCCTATAATAGGAAATAAAAAAAATAAAAACTCTTCATTTTTCACATTATAAGATAGTACAAATTTCTCTGACAACTTAAGTAAATATAAATTCATGCTATTTGAAAACTTCTCAAATATTCCTATTCTAGTTAATTCATTTACATATATTGTAATATATAATAAGTATTCTAAATTAGATGTGCTAGTAATATCTTCAAAATAACCAGATTCCACTAGATTTTTAAATAATCTCATGCTGTTAAATAGCTCGGAATTATCAATGTACTTTGAACTTAACAAAAAATACTCTATTAAATTTAATTTATTAGAATTAACTAAATATTTTTTTGTATTCACTAATTGTTTGTCATAGTTTTTCATTTTCACCCATAAATTCCCTTTCAAAAATACTAATAACAACTAAATCAATATACACCGATTTTTTATTGAGTAGATTCACGTGTGGTTATATTCAGCAGTGAATCACTCAATTTATTTATCAAAATAAAAACAAAATATTATTTTTATTTTTTTATATTCATCCATATTACAACCAAAAATTTATGTATAAATAAAACAATAATAAATTATTTAATTACTTTCTTATCAGCTACCTTAACTAATAAAAATAAGCAAGGAATTATATGAGGTTTTATAAAAAAATATAAATAAATTTTTTATGTAATCTTCAACTTATCATTAAAATTTCTTTATATTTCATATCACCTATCAGTACATCTAGCAATACTAAAAAGATTCCTCCAATTCCATATAAAAAACTCAAATCATCTTTATAACCTTGTATTTCAGCTATTCCCTTTTTTGAATTTAAATCTATTTCATCTAAATCTAAAAAATAATTATTCTTAATTAAATATATTTCTTTCATTTTTTCAATATTTCTATTTAAATTATCTAAAAATGATTTATTATATGTAGTCTCATACAAACTAATTTGCTCAGCTATTATACTTGCAGATCCATGACATAAAACTGAAAATTCAAAAAAATAATCTCTATAATTTTGATTTATTATATTTAACAAATAATTTTCATATCTAAAACTTTCATCTTTTTCATGTAATAACTTACTAGTTTTTAGTAAAACTAAGGCATTGCTTACGTTTCCATAACACCAACTTGCATTATTGAAATTTTTAGCTTTGTTATCAGAAATATAATCATTAAAATCTAATTGTCTTGGGTAGTAAGGAATACCATTTTCTATATATTCAAATTTTTTGTACACACTCACTATTTTATTAATTGCTGCTTTTAAAATATCTAAGTTATATAAACCTAATTTATACGATTCTACTAACGCTATTAATGGACCACTCATTCCATGAGCTAACCCAAAGTTTATATTACCAAGAGGATATCTTTCTCTATCTTCTTCTAAGAATAAGGCGTTTTTTTCTAAATGAAAATTAATAACTTCGCATTTTTTATATTCATGAACTTTAGTACAGTTAATTAAAAATTCAATAAGCTTTTGTAATTTAATCTTATCCAATTTATTAAAGTCTGTATGTAATAAGTAATATAAAATTCCCGAAATTCCATTGATACAATCATAATCACTAGCTAACAAAATTCTTTGTTTCTGACTTTCTATTATTAACATTGCATAATCTAGTAATATTGTATTTAGTTTGAAACTTAAATTGTATAAACTTCCTGTCTTTTTTAAAATATTATTAACTGCGAAAGTAAAAATTCCAAAGTCAGAATACATTCCTCCTAGCTCTAGCTTACTATTCTCAATTTCTTCAATTACGTTTTCTATTAAGTTATTACAATAAACAATAATGCTTTCACTTTCATACCTTGTACCGATAACTTCAGAAATGTAAAGTATAAGCTCGGGTTTAGTGTACTTTTTAACATCTCTTAATGTTTGTATTCTTTCAATAAAATCCTCTACAAAGTTTTCTGCAAACTCTCTAGTATCTCCACTTATATTTAACATAGCTACCCCTTTAAGTGCTCATATTTATTCATTAAATCATAGACTGTATGTCTTATCATTACAAAAGTTTTATATTCAAGATCTCTGTTACCTGTTAACCTATTACAGTGCATATGTAAAAGTGATCCTATTATCATTTTTTTAGTATTTGTCAAATTATTTTCATTATATAAATAATCAATATTTTCTCTATACTGTTTTAAAATAATATTTAACTTTTGAATATATGGTTTTAATGATTCAAACTCTTCATATTTTAAATTTAATATGCCATCTCCTATTCTCATTAGTTCTTTTCTTTTTTCTTTATATTCTTTTCTAAATTCCTTTTCTATATTTTCTTTATCAAGAAGTTCAAATAAGTCCTCTAAATTATGTGAAGCTGCCATATATAAGTTAAATGTTTCAAAGAAATAAATTTTTTCCATGTCTTTATCTTCATAATCTCTAAGCGTTTCTATTACTAACTCAGAGCTTATCTGCGAATATTCTTCGAATAAATATATAAGTTTTTCTCCACCATATCTATTTAATTCTCTCTCATAGCTATCTAATTCAACTTTATTTATAATATTTATTGTATATAGACTCTCTAACCAATTATTTATTATGTTAAATTTTTCTAATGCTTCATATTGGTTTTTAAGCTTAAATCTTAGCCTTATATGGGGTCCATAAGTATCTTCATATCTTATAAAAAACCAAAGAGGATTTTTCATCTCTTCAATTATATCTAAATGTCTAGTCAAAAACTCATTGGTTCTATTGCCTAAACCATATAATTTAAGATAGATCCAGCCATCTTGAAAAGGCATAAATATTTTATTTTTAGCCCTTATATTTAAACTTGAATCCACACTAATATTTTCAATCTTATATTCATTTTGAATAAAGGAAAACACAAATTCATTTACATAAGTTCTACCTTCTTTATCCTTTACAAGACTACTTTTTAACCCAGGCTCAACTTCTGTCAATTTAATTTCACCTGTTTTCTTATAAGTAGAATATAGCAACTCTAGATCTTCTTCCATATTCAAGTCCAACATTAATCTATTGTCATTTTCAGTTAGGTAAATTAAGTCACATATCTTATAGATTTTTCTTAAATTTATTAAATCATTTTTAAAGCTTTTATAATCTTCTTGGTTTAAATTCAGATAATCAAATCTCCATTTTTTTAAAGATATAATAACATCCTCGAAATATATTCTAGGGCTGTATATATAATTTTCTGTTCCAAGTGCAAATATTCTATTTACTGGTACGTCTTCATTTAATGAGGATAGCTCATATAATAACTGATATAATTTACTATTTAATCTAGTGTTTAGCATATTGTCTTTTATGAATTTAAGCTTTTTATTTAATGTTTTTGATTTAATATAAAAGTTTTCTCTGCTATCAAGCCCAATGACTAAATCATCAATACTTAAAAATTTATTCTTATTACCTACTAACCCTATTGGAAGGTAATATTCATAATTTTTTGTATTGTTAACGACATTTGTTATTCTTCCAGATACGGTACATTCTCTTAGTTCTACCTCTATATATTTTTCTTGAATTTGTTCTTTTGATTTTTTATATATTCTATTATATATGTCAAAGTCTTCTTTTATGAAAGAATCTCCAAACCTTTGAAACATTGCACCTTCTTTTGGAGCCCCTCCGTTAGGTCCTACTATCAAATTATAATCTTCGTTTGATTTTGTTATGTATAAATTTAAGTCAAATCCCTTTGTAAGATTTAGCTTGCTATTATCGATATTTTTAAAATCACCTTTTACAAGATACACTTCTTTGTCATTAAATGTAGCTATTTCAATTTTATTTTTAATTATTTTTATAATTTCTTTTTCCCTATCATTTGCATTAAAAGAATCATTTAAATAGGCAAGTCCATTAAATTTATTTTCATCAATTATTTCAATTAAATCGACTTCTACATTATTTCCATACTTCTCCATAAACTTATTTTTAAAATTACTCAAAAATCCATAATTGTTAATCTCCGGACTAATTTTTGTAAACTCATTAACAAAATTTTCTATCTTATTTTTTAATTTACTATCTAGTATTTTACTTGAATATTTACATCCAGTATTAAGTTCTATATAATTACTAGATTCATTTAAAGATTTCATAATATTATAAATCTTTTCTAGGGTACTTACTTCTCTACTTTTCTTATACTCACTAAATAAAGAGTTCAACTTTTTTAAACTATCAGTAATATTTCTAGCCTCTATGATTTTTTCTAAGATCTCTATTAAATAAGCTAATATATCATTGCAATAAGCTGGAAGTCTTAAATTAGTAAATAAATATTCATTTTCCATTAAATTTTTAATTGTATTTTGAATAAGTAAATCATCTACATCTTCATATTCATTTTTTATAATATAAAATAAATCGCTATATTTAATAAATTTATTGGAGTTGTTTTTTACTAATTTTACAAGATTTGTAAATCTAATACTATTTTCTTTAATCTCCTCAGAACTATTTGTTAAATTTCCTCTATTTGCAAAATAAGGATTTTTCAACCTATCTCCACTAGCATAGCAAATATCATTAAATTTTAAAGATAATTTTTTAAATATCGTTGAGTCATCCTCTAATTTTTTTATTAAACCATTAGCCCAATCAGTATCTACTTTAATATCTATTATTTCATATTCTTTTTCAATTTTTGTATTTTGACCAAATTCTCCAATCGATACGTTTGCAAAACTTCCATAGGGGGTTGGTCTAGAACTTGCTCTTATAAAATATTTTAATAACCCTTGACATAGATTTCTATATTTTTTCCCTTTTTCAGGCTTATTTATATATGAATAATAAAGTGATTTAGAAGATATTAAAAGAGCATTTTTAAAAAAATTATCTAAAAATTCATTTTCTGAAATAAATTCATAAATATCTTTATTTGAATTTCTATATTCTTCTAAATAACAAAAAGGAATAGCTGGTGTTCTAATCATAAAAGAATCCCAAATATCATAATCCATAACAACATCCCCCTTCTAACGAAAACGATACCACTTTTTTTAATATTTGTCAAATTTGTATACTCTTTTTTAGCTTTTAAAATAATTAATTTTAAAAGCTTTTAATATATGTGTCCTTTCCCTTAAAAAAGTTGGTCATTTATAGAAGATATTTTTATTGATCATTAATACATAATAAATATATCTCCTGATAAATTTGAAAAAAATATATATTTTCTTTCTTTTCTTTATTTTTATTATTTTAAGTAATTATATATATATAACTAATAAATATATATAAAGGAGAATTTTTATTTATGGAATTATCATTACTAGACCTACCCAAAACTAAAGAAAATCAACTTATAAAAAAAGGCTTAGAATCTATTGAAGATATTTTAGAGTTCCTACCCAAAGAATATTATGATTTTACTGAACCATGCACCATAAAAACATCAGTTCCAAGGGGTCTTGATGAAAATGTTGCTATTTTAGGAAGACTTAAAACTGTTAAATTGACCCCAAAGACAGTAGTTGCAACGATTACAGACGGAAAATTACTTTTAAATATAGTTTTTATGAACCAATTTTATAAATATAATGAACTCCTCCCTCTCGTAGGAAATGATGTAATTGTTTGTGGCAAAATAAGCTTAAATCCATATAATAAAACATACCAAATGGCTAATCCTTTGTTTTTATCAACACAAATTGGAAAATATAAAAGACTCATTCCTAGATACGTTAAAATTAAAGGCATGAGTAAAGAGTATTTTCAGGACATTATGAATAATTGTCTCGAATTTGCAAAAGATTTGGACGATTTTGATGAATATGTTATTGAACACTTTGAAGTTATGACAAAAAAAGACTGTTTTCAGGAAATTCACAAACCAACATCTAAAGAGAAACTAAAAAAAGCTTACGATAGATTAATATTTGACAAATTGTTTAAATATTTGTGGCTAGTAAGCGAAAAAGAAGACGATTCAATAATAGAGACAAATGTAAGATTAAATAGTATTAAATTAGAGGAAAAATTAAAGCTCCTCCCCTTCCCTTTAACTGGAGATCAAGAAAAAACTGTAAGAGCTATACTTGATAAAATGAGAGAAGGAGAAAAAGTACAAGGTCTTATACAAGGAGATGTAGGATGTGGAAAAACAATAGTTGCCTTCTTGCTCATGTTTATTATGGCAGACAACGGATATCAATCAGTTTTAATAGCACCAACACAGACCCTTGCTAATCAACATTATTTGGATATTCTAGAATATTCAGAAAAGCTTGGATATAAAGTAAGTTTTCTTTCAGGCTCCACAAAAACAAAAGAAAAAAATAAAATTATAAAAGATTTAGAAGAAGGCAAAATAGACATATTAATTTCAACACACGCTGGTTTTTCACCTGGTGTTAATTACAAGAATCTAGGGCTAAAAATTATTGATGAAGAGCATAGGTTTGGTGTAAGACAAAGAGAGAGTTTGTCTAAGAGATATAAAAATAGTCATAGTATATCAATGTCTGCAACGCCAATACCTAGATCCCTAGCCTTAATAAGTCATGGTAAAAACGTTGAAATTTATAACATATTAGAACTTCCTAAAGGAAGACAAAAGGTAGATACAGAAGTTACTACAGAAACAGAAGAAGCTTATAATTATATAATAAGAGAGGTTAAAAAAGGCCATCAAGCATATATAATTTGTCCTTTAATTGATGAGGGAAAAATAGAAGCAGACAATGTTAAGTATACGAGAAATCACTTCAAGAAATATGCATCATCTTTAAATTTAAATATTAGTGTAGCTTCTATATCTGGGAACATGAAACAAGAAGACATAGATAAAACAATAGAAGCTTTTAACGAAAGTAAAATTGATGTATTAATTTCAACAACTATAGTTGAAGTAGGTGTCAATGTTCCTAACGCAACGGCAATGGTAATCCTTTCTTCAGAAAGATTTGGTTTATCACAACTCCATCAATTAAGAGGTAGAGTTGGCAGAGGGAAAGATAAATCTTACTGTATTCTTGTATCACCTAAAGAAGGATTAGAAAGACTAAATATAATGAAAAACTCTTCTTCTGGGTTTGATATTTCAAAAGAAGATTTAAAACTAAGAGGACCAGGAGAACTATTAGGCTTAAAACAATCAGGTCAATCTGAAGAATTAATGCTAATCTTATCTTATCCAAAACTTGTTACAAGAATTAAGGAAGAAATAGAAGAAATTTATAAAAACAAAGAAAGATTAAATTATTACCAAAAAATCGAATTATAAAAAGAGAGTGCTAAAAAAAACACTCTCTTTTTTCATGAAATTTATTAAATTTTGAAACAATAGAAAAAAACGCTTTTTATATTGCTTCTATTTAGAGTTTTTATAACTGGTATAGACCAATTGGGTTAAAGAGATTATAAAACCCCTTAAAAGACCACTCTAAGGTCTCATTTAAAGTTTGGACCTATTTAAACAAAACTTTCAAAGTTCTCTTTCTATATTTTGGTTATTTTCTATAGAAATATCTTCAGAATTTTTGAAATTAAAATTTTCAAGTTCATCTAAATAAAAATCTGCTTCATCTTCAAGTTCTTTGCTAAGAGATTCTTCTTTTTCGTAGTCAGAAGAAATAATTCCTTCATGATCTTCTTCAAAAGTTTTTTCTGAAACATCTAAGCCTATACTTTCTTTAATAAAAGCCTTTTTTTCTTCATCGCTTAAATCTTCAAACCTACCATATTTAATAAATAATTTAGACATCTTTTTAGATTCTTCAGCAAAATGTCTAATGGGATCTAAAGCATCTTCTGACCTATTATTTATATCCTGAACTTGTTTTTCCATTTCTATTTCAGGATCCTCGTCATCTTCTATTGCCAATCTAAATTCCAACTCTTTTTCATGAGCATCCTTTATAAAAGCAACTTCATCTTCTAAGGTGTAGACATTTTCTAGTTCTAAGTTATCTTTATGTAGATACATGTCTTTAGCAGATATCTTTAGTATGGCCTCTTCAAAATAATTTTTATTTTTATCAATGATGTTTTTTTCTTCGACTTGCATCTTAAAAATTTCCTTTAATTTTTTTTCATTTATTTTATTAAGTTCATCTAAAATTTTTTTGATTCTCTCCCAAGATTTAAACCTAGTGTTTGACAAAAGTACAGGCACGTTTCTATATTGAGGATAAATTTTATCATTCTCAACCCTATATCCTTCTTTTTCTAAGGATTTTTTTACTTCATTTATGGTTCTAAATTGGCAAGAAAAAATATTACGTTTTAGAGAATTACTGACCCTATCGTTTAAAGTATAAAATTTTTCCTTTGGATTTCTCTTTTTTCTCTCCATCCTTTCGACAGAGGTCATTTTTGGTCTGTTTCTATTATACAGCATACTTTCATAAATGGAAGACAAGCCTTTTTCTTTACAAACCTCGTTTACATTTTCTTTTAAAGACTCTTTAAATAAGAATTCTCTAGGCTGAAGACCAACGCCTCTTCCATTTTCACAAACAAAATGTGCATGGATATTTCTACCCTGAGTATGAGAGGCAACAATAAACCTTGCATCTTCGCCCAAAGTTTTTTTAAGGGATTCGCTGGCAATATCTCTAGCATCAGATAAAGAAATATCATCTTCTGAAGAAAAAGTTATAAACCCTGTGTATGCGTAAATATCGGCATCGTTTTGTAAAACTTGCATACCACGACCAGACTTTAAACTTTCCAAATAACTTTCCTCTCCATTTTTATAAAGAGAATCTATATTTCTTTCTTGTTTTCTGTATTTTTCTTCATCTAAATAGATTAACTTTTCAAAGTTGAATTGGTTACAGTTGTTTTCTTCTATTAATAAACCATGACCTGTTTGTTCATCTTTAAGAATATAATCTATTGAAGCTTTTATAGAAGATGATTTTCTAACCCTAAGATATGCCATCTATTTTTTCACAATCCTTTCTATATTGACTGTAGGTATAATACTTTCCTTTATATTTAGATATACAGTATCTCCAACATTTAATTTTTTTTGAAGGTCCTTATCTATTGGAATTTTATAAACGTCTTTATCCGATTCTAACAAAACATAAACTTCTCTATTTTCATTGTGAAAAGATTCTACTTTTGCCATCTCTTTATATTCAGGTACAGCTTGTTCTTTTTCTATTTTAGATAGTTCGCTAGTTTTTATATCGGTAAAAAGACTTCTTACTGGAAAAGACAGTATAAATAAAGCCAAAACAAATGAAATAAAAAGTTTAATATTTCTTTTATCTTTTCTAGAAAGAAATGTGGTCTTTAAAAGATGAGCATTTTCTATTCCCATTTTATAATCAAACTCATCTTGTTTTCTTATTTGTTCATCAGGATCAACGTGTCCGTCATATTTGTCTAAATCTATTTCAAGTTCTTTAAAATTAGGTTTGACTTTGTTATCAAATATTTTCAATTTCTTTATCCAGCTCCTCTAAATAAATTTCAGAAATTTTTTTAATTTTTAATCTTAAAAGTTCTACATCTTCTCTTAAAGAATATTGGTGCAAAAGAGAGGCTTCTACATCCTGTATCTTTTTTTGACTCTTTTCAAAATGCGTATAAAGTTCTTCTCTGATATTTCTTACTTCTTTTAATATGTTAGACAATTCTTCCATTTGCTGATCTCTATCTTTTTCAGAATAGTTTTCAACAACGTGAATACCATATTCTCTAAGAACTTGATTAAGATTATTTATTTCTTTATCTAGTTCTAAATATTCTTCAGCACCAATAGAAACAACAAATCCATCCAATATAATTTTTCTCAAAACATCAGACATAGATAGATTGTTTTGTTTAGCAAACCTATAGAAGAAATCGTACTGTTCATCTGTAAAATTTAATTGAATACTTTTTGTCATGGTATAACATACCCCACAAGCTTTTTATTTTCAGCCTTTGCAATAGACTGATTAAACTTATTCCTTATTAATTGATGCATTGGAAGGTCCTGATTAGACAAAAGGTTAACTAGTCTTTTGACAGTATTACTGTATACAAGCTCTTTATAAGACCTAGATTTTAGTGCGTTCATATAAGCATCAGTATATTTAACAAAACACATTACAAAATTTTCTTCTAATACTTCTCTTCCTATAAAAAGAGAATTGTTAAAATATATTAATGAAAAACCATCTCCTATATTTTCAAATTCAGCATTATAGTTTTCAAGAGTCTTAGTATCGAAGAATCTTAGTTTTATATATCCCGACTTATTAAAAAACTCGTCAAGATCTATAAGGCCATACACTGCCCCACCAACTAGATTATTAAAGTCATTATAAGAATATTTAAAATCTAAATATAATCCGTTTATGTTTTTTACCATGCATTGTCACTTCCCTTCAATAGGATTAAGGTTAGCTACAAAATCATAGCTAACCTATAAAAAAATTATTCTGTTTCCATTTCTGTTAGATAATCTAATCCCCTTATATAATCTTCTTCGCCTTCCATTAAAAAGCTTTCTTCACTTAAAGAATTAAGGATTTCTCTTAAAACAACTTCTTCTTCTGGGTTTATTTCACCAGAATCTTTTAATCCCAGCAAGATAACATCATATTTTTCTCTAGTAGTTAATTCCTTGTACTCGTTAAAATCATTAGCCCAAACTTTAGATGCACCCTGTATATTATCTAGTTTTTCGATTTTTTCAATTAACTCATCTATTTTTTTGCCCTCTTTATTTGGGTCAATTTTAATTTTGTAGTTTACATTATGAGAATCTACCTTGAAACTCTCCCCACCTAATATTTTTAAAACTTTTTCTAGTTCTTCGTTATTTGGTGGATAAGAAAAGCTTACTGCAACTTCATCGCTTCTAAAGAAGCCATCCTCATCATTTTGTTCCATTTCTTTTAGTTTGTTATTAACTATTGGTATTATAGTTTCTAGTTTTTTGAAATCAACATTTTTTAAATAGATATAGGAATTGGGAACAAAGCCCTCTACAGAGTCTCCTCCCTGCATAGCAAGGAACTCTTTATAAACTTGATCTTTTGTCTTTTTTAATTGTTTAAATATTTCTTCTTCTGAGTAAACCTTATAGTCACTTAAAGCACCTTGTAGGAATCTACCATCTCTATATAACTTTAAAACATCTTTATCTAAAGATAGGTCTTCTATATTATTAGTAGTGTAATATTTTTCATATACACCTAGAAATGGTTTGTTAGGGTCTGTTTCTGAAACCTTTAACTTTTCAGGTTTTTTAGAATTCTTATCATCTCTATTGTCAATCACAATCTTACTTTGCTCCTCAGTCTTACTTTCTTTGTTTTTGCAACCTGTAGTTAAAAGGCTTAAAGATATTAAAAGAGAAGAAATAAATATAATTTTTTTCTTCAAAAAATCACCTCAATATATAACTAGAAATCCACCATCTAAATACATGTAGAAAGTATCGTAATCTTCGTCTGGACTTCCCTCTAAATCATCAATGAAGTCATGTATTTGATCCATTATTTCATCCGTAATTTCCAAATCATCATAAGTAAAACTTATTCCGTCTACAACAATCTTTTTTTCGTTCATAAAAACTCTCCTTTATTTTTATTCTTATATATAATATATAACTTAAAACTAAAAAAAATTACATAAAAAAGAAAATTCCCCTACTATATATTATAGGGGAACCTTCTTTTACGAGACAATTAGAGGCATTTTTATTGCCTATAAAGAATATATACCTAATATCTCAAAAACTTTTCTTATTTTACATAATTTTTCTAAAAATGTTTTTTATCTCTTCGACTTTTTCAGCCCTATAAATCTTGCTTCTGATAAAAGAGTTCATTCTCTTTTCTCTAGGATCATCGCTTTTAGCTGTACCAACTGTATTAAGAGCTACAGTTCTTATAATAGGCATAAGGTCTAAATTATGTTTTTCAATAAAAGAATCCATTTCTGAAGCTGTTTCTATTTTAGATAATTCTTCTTTCATGTTTTCTTTTTCCTTACTAGGAATATTTAACCTTTCTATTTCATATTCTGCAATTTCTTGTATTTTTTCAATAACAACATGCTCTTGAATTGTCCTGAATTTATCTTCTGAAAAATCTTTTTCTTCTCTTGGTTTTTCTTCTTCAGAAGGTTTTTTAGGCTCTTCTTTTTCAGAACCATTGTCATCAACTACAGGAGCATCTTTTAATATATCACTAGCCAAAATCTTATCTATTTCTTCGATAGTTTCTGCTTTTTCAATACTGTTTATAAGAAGGTTATGTCTTAAATCTGTTAGTTGTTTTTCTTCAACTATTTTTATTGCCTCTTCTTTTTTAGCTTTTAGTTTTTCTTCATACTCTTGCTTTTCTTTTTCTTTGGCAATTTGTTCTAGTTTAGTGTTTTCTTCAACAGCTTTATTATAAATGTTTTCTGCCAATTCAATAGACTTAGCATTTTCAATACCCCTAATATAGATATTAGTTTTAGCCTCTGTTAGATATTTAAGCTCCTTAACTTTTTCTACTAGCGAAGTTTTTGCATCTTTAAGTTCTTTTTGAGCTTTCATTTCTAAATTAAGTTCCTTAGCTTTTTCTAGAATTTCTTCAACTTCAGTAATTAAAGCCTTATTATCTAATTCTTTAAAAATTCTATCAGAGTTTTCCTTACCAAGAAATTCTAAGTTTGCAATTTCTTTTTTAGCTTGTTCCTTAGCTTTATCTAAGTTTTCAGATCCCTGATCTCCTGCTAATTTAATAATTTCATCAAGTTCCCTAACTTCCATAGCATAATAAATATCTTCTAAATACTTACTCTTTTCTTTTTCAGTTAAGTTGTTTACTTTTTGAAGTTTTTCTTTAGCGACTTCTTTTTCTTCTAAAAGAAGTTTAGAACCATCAGGAGTATTTTTTGCCATTTCTAAAACCTCATCAACTTCATTTAAAGAAACAGCACCATCTATTAATCTAATATAATAGTTTTTAGCATTTTCTCTTAAAGAAAGCTTGTCTAATTCTTTTTTAGCATCTGCCTTTTTATCCATTAAGATAGATAGGGCCTCTGCACCACCATCAGCAATTTCATCAATAATTTTTTTAACTTCAGTTGTTGTTTTCGCTCTTTCAAGCCTCTTATAGTAGTATTTTTTGTCTTCTTTAGATAGAAGCTTGTTTTCATCTATAAGTTTCTTAGCTTGCTTTTTATAAGATTCCACATCTTTTTCTAAGAGTTCAATCTTGCCTTCAATTTCTTCTTTAAACTTATTGAGATCTTCTTGTGTTTTTATGTTTTCCAATGTAGAAAAATAGTTTTTCTTTTCTAATTCTGTGAATTTGGAATTGGAGATTTTATCTTTTAAATCAACCTTGTCTTTCTTAAATTGGAACATAGCTTTCTGTGAAGCTTTTTTTGCCATTTCTAAATGTTTTTCAAGGCTAGTAGTTGTATATAACCTGCTTATAGAGTTTATATCTATTTGCTTAGAAGGATAATCAAAAAGTTTTAACAATTCATCTCTAACCTTTTCTTTTGTTAGATTAAATACATATTTAGAAATGCTATCTTCTAAAGTATAAAGTTCTGTAATTGTAGAAACTTCATTAACTCGATTTTTTAGCTCTTCCTTTTTGCTATTATCTAAGAATTTTGCATCTTCAATAAATCTAATTAAATCGGCTTTTCTAGATTTTAATAATTCACTTTCAGAAGATTTTCTAAAAGTTTCTCTTCTATTATCTACACTTGAATTTATTGAGTTGATTTCAGAAGCAGTTTTACTATTGTCGATTTTTTCAAAATATTCATTCTTTTCGTTATAAGATAATGCTCTGTTTGAGTTATTAACCTTTCTTATTGCATCTCTTCTTTCTTTAGAAAGCCCACCAGGGAATTCAATAGTTACAGAATAATTATTATAGTATTGATTTTCAAATTTAAAAGTTACACTCTTAGGATCATTATCCAAATAGAATGGAATTCTAATGTTACCAACCTTATCGGCTAAAACTTCTCCATTAGCACTTTGTGAAGAATTATAATTGTATGTTACTTTAGAGTTAGGTGGAACATTAGAAAAATAAACATTGAATCTGTTTATTATTCCCTTTTCTTTTTCGTATCTAGCTTCTATTTTCATATCTTTTTTGTCAGATACCTTCATTTCTAACTCTTCTTGTCTTCTAGCATACTCGCCTTTATCATTTTTTTGTCTGATATAGAAAATAGTGTCTTCTTCTGCCATAGGAAGTCTATTAAAAATCCAATATGCCTCTTTAGCCCCTTCGTTAATTCTTATAGAATTAGATGCCTGTGAGTCTACACCATGTCCGAAAGTTTTCTTTAATTTCCACTCATCTATTTTTTTATATTGATCTTCTTTTTCGAGTGGGTCATAAATCTTTTCGTATTCTTTTCTTTCAATTCCTGCACCTTCTAAAAATTGTTTAGGCTGGATTGAATACAAAGGTAATTCCTTTGAATCGTAGTTTTTTCCAGATTCAATGGTAGTTGTAATGTGGTGGAAAATATCATCGTTAGCATCTCTTGAACTTTGAGATATATTTGATTTAACAGCAAGAACCTTAATAGCCTTAGGGTTTTTATGTTCCACTATATATGGAGCATATCCTGAAGCAACAATAGTAGCCTTACCATCAATCTTTTTATCGTATTCTATTTCCACTTCTTTGAATCTTACAAAATCACCCTTAGAAGCCATATCTTCATCGTGGTGACCTTCAAACACACCAAACATGTTTTCAGTATAGCCTTTAAGCGTACTAGCTTGACCTGTAAAACCTTTTAATTTTGCCAAGATGTCAGCTCTCTTATCTTCGTTGTATCTTTCCTTATCCCAAGTCATTTCTGGCTTAGAAAAAGCTTTAGGAAGGATTACACTAAAAGACCTAGAGTTATTTTCCCAAGTAGTATAAGTGTATTCACCAAACCACCTAGAATATCCTGTTCTTTCTACTCTTTCTCTATAGTAGATTGTTCCACTTGCTCTTCTGTAGGCATTTTCATTTAATTTGTTATTTTTAAATGTAGCAGTTGATCCATTTTTATAGCTTCCATCAAATTCAATACCTGTTATAGAGACATCTCCATAAACATACTCCCTACCATCAATATAGGTATTAACAAGACCATTTTTTTCGATGCCAGGTTCTCTTGTTATTTTATGTCCTGATCCCTCAATCTTCCATTTGCTAATCTCGTTTTTGTTAGCAGTTCCCGAAGAGTTGTCGAAAGACTTCTTCCCTGCAAATGCACTAATTGGTGCAAATATACTTAAAATTAGCAAAAATAAAGTAATTTTTTGTAATTTTTTCATCAAAATTACCCCCTTTCAACCTAGAACATACCTCAAAAAAAGATTTTTTTGATTATTTTTTTTATTTTCTTAAATTTTTATGTTTTAGAGGTATATTCTTTTTAAAGAGAGGTGAAAATAAAAATTGGAGATCAAGAAATTAAAAAACATTAGGACAAAATCCATTCCTGTAATAATGTTAGCATTTACCATGTTTGCCAACTTAAATTCAGTTTATGCAGAAAGTCATACAGATAAAGCTACAGACGTTAGTGGGTTTTTTACTGAGGATAATAATGAGTTTTCTATTAACCAAGAATATGACTATAGTATCAATGATGAATATGATATTAATAAGAAGGACAACATAGATACAGACGGCTTTTTTACAGATGAAATAAATGTAGAAGATACAAGCCAAATAACTGTTGAAAACACAGACACTATTTCTTTCATTGATGAAGGAAGTAATCTTTATAGGTCTATAAGCACTATAGAAAACTCAGAAAGATCTTATATAAACCCTAATGATAATTTAAGAAAGGTAATTTTAGAAAGAGTGTTTTCCCAAATAGGACTTCCATATATATGGGGTTCATCTAATCCTTGGGTCTCTTTTGACTGTTCAGGGCTAAGCACCTATGCCTATAAAGGAGCTGGTATTTTACTACCAAGAACATCATATAACCAAGCTTTAGTTGGATTAACTGTTCCTTTGAGTGAAGCTAAGGCAGGAGACCTTTTATTCTTTGGAAAAGATGGCGTATCTCATGTTGGAATTTATACAGGAAATTATACAATGGTACACGCCTCCCCTAATAAAGGAGTTTGCTATGTAAACTTAAATGACTATAACATGGGAAACTTTAAATGGGCAAAAAATATTATCGATTTTTAAAGCAAATGTAGGTAGGCAAGACGATGTATAAAAGCATAAAACTTAGGATTTACCCTAACAAGAAGCAAGAAGAATTAATAATTAAAACCTTTGGCTGTTCTAGGTTTGTATATAACTACTATTTAGATAAAAAGATTAAGCTATATGAAGATAAGAAAGAAAACCTAAGCTATAATCAATGTTCTAAAGACCTAACAGGACTTAAAAAAGAACTAGAGTGGCTTAGGGAACCAGATAAGTTTTCTTTGCAAGCTTCACTTGAAAACCTAAATTCAGCTTATGATAGGTTCTTCAAGGGCTTGGGTGCTTATCCTAAGTTCAAATCTAAAAAGTATAACAAGCAGTCATACACAACTAAGTTTAGCAACAATAATATTCAGATATTCGAAAGACATATAAAGCTACCAAAACTAGGCTTAGTAAAGTATAGAGATAATAGCTTTATAGAAAATAAAATAACAAGAGTAACCATAAGCAAAACAAAAACAGGTAAATACTTTGCATCTGTAACCTACGAAAAAGAAGAAGAGCCTTTAGGAAAGACAGGTTCATCTATCGGTATAGACTTGGGATTAAAGGACTTCTGTATATTCTCAAATGGAGAAAAGATAAGTAATCCTAAATATTACACTTCCCTACAAGATAAGCTTATTCGTGAACAAAGGAAGTTATCAAGGATGCAGAGACTAGCTTTAGATCAAAACAGAAAGCTAGAAGACTGTAAGAACTACCAAAAGCAAAGGCTTAAAGTTGCTAAGGTACATGAAAAAATAGCTAATAAAAGAACTGATTTTTTACAAAAGCTAACAAGCGATATAGTCAAAAACCACGATCTTATATGTCTTGAAAACTTAAATGTAAAAGGAATGTTAAAAAATAAAAGATTAGCTAAATCAATATCAGATGTATCGTGGTATGAATTTATCCGTCAACTAACATACAAGGCTGAATGGTATGGAAAAGAAGTCATCATATTAGACAGATGGTTTCCATCAAGTAAGACCTGCCATGTGTGTGGATATAAGAAAGAGGACTTGCAACTCAAAGACAGAAGTTGGGTATGTCCTGTTTGTGGAACAGACCACGACAGAGATATAAATGCGGCCATTAACATATTAAATGAAGGGCTAAGATTACTTAGTGCTTAACATATACAAGAACCCTAGGAACTAGGGGGATAGCTTGGTTAATTTATGTAGCCTCTGGTATTTAGAATTAGTTTTTAAATATCAAGCATGCATACTACCCAAGAACCCTATGACTTTAGTCATGGGAAGTTCAGTTTTAATTTGTTGTGGTTTTAATGAAAGTTGTTGTGGTTTTAATGAAAAAATATAATAATTACAAAGACATTTTGAAAGTTATAAAAGATACAGGCTCTTTTTTCAATATAGGGGCAAGAAAAGAAGTCAGGTATTTACCTAACCTACTAAGGGATAATGAAGAGATATACTATATTACTAGTGGCAGGCTTCAAGGTAATACTTGGCTTATAACTTGTACTAATAAAAGACTTTTATTCTTAGATAGAGGTTTTTTCTTTGGAACAAGAACGAAAGAATTTAGGCTTGAAAAAATAAATGGAGTTTCTTATAGCGAAAACCTAATTTGGGGTGTTATAAATATAGAGCATGGTGGAAATGGATTCACTATTGGTGGCATTAAAAAAAGAACAGTAAAAAAGATGGCTGAATCTATACAAAAGGCCATTGAAGAATATTTTGACGAAAGCTTTGAGGAAACTATTGATAACCTTCCTAAAGATAATTTTTCTTTAATTAAAAGTTATAAGGAGCTACTAGATCTTAACATAATTACTGAAGAAGAGTTTTTAAAGAAAAAATCTGAGCTATTAGATCTTTAACGTTACTACAAATGTAGTAGCGTTATTTTTATGCAAAAAAATAGAGCCTTATAGCTCATATTTTTTATCTATAACAGAATTCACAATATTATTAAATCTGTTTCTTTTCATTTTATACATATCATAATATATTTTTTCTTCTTTTGATGGACCATTGGGATTCATTGCAGATAAAAATCTTTCAACAGCACCTGGTTCATCAAATATTTTTATCACATTATAATATTCTGGATTTTCAACCTTCATGTATCTAGTGAAGGCATCCATTGACACCTCTTCTGCATATTGTGAAATATCGCTTAAACTTCTTTTTAGATTTTGGTTTTCTACCCTAAGCTTTTGATGTTCTCTTTTTAGTTCTTCGTAATCTTCCATCAAAGTTTTTACATCGCCTGTAAACTCTACTCTTCTATAATTTTTATTTTTGTTAATTAGATTTTCCATCACTGATTGATTCTCCTTCTATCTCATTAAGTTTTGTTATAATTTCTTTAATTAATCTTCTTTTAAATTCCTGTTCTTCTCCATACCTCATATTGTTGTCATTGACTAATACAAAAGGAACCAAAACTATGTTTCCATATTCGCCTTCGATTCTTTTTATCATGTCTGAATCTTCTGGGTTATCAAAAGAATAAACCTTAAAATCTAAATTGGATAACCTAAAATTGTTTTTTAAATCTATGCAATATTCACAATCTTTTCTAGTTACAACAATTATTTTTAGCAATTCGTCAGGTAGTTCTATTTTCCCACTTTTATTTAAAAGAGTTTTATTATTTGAAAATAAAAGATTTGTTTTTAAACCTCTCATTTTCATATTAAGGTTATTGTTTGTAGATAGGAAAAACTTATAATCTAAATCATTTTCTGTAGTTAACAAGTTATATGTCAATATAAGGTTCAACTTTTGACATCTTTTATATCTATTTAAATAATCCTTATTTTTAGGTTTTTTTTCATATATTTTTTTAAAAAGTGATTTGTGTTTTAAATTATTTGCATCTGTCGAAAGATAAGTTTCACTAACCTGTTCGTAATATGTTTCTACTTGTTCGAAGTAATCTTCCACTCGTCTAGTTTTTACATCGTTATTTCTTGAATATTCTATATAAGTTATGCCAAGAAATATCGAAAAACACATTAAAAAAATTGTTAGCATTGTAAATTTTATCTTTTTGCTCAAATTGATGTCACCTAACTTTCTTTAAAGGATAAAATAATGAATAATTATCATTATAAATATTTAAATATCCTATATAATCTTTGCTGAATTTATTATTTTTATAATTTTTATCTATTATTAATTTCTTTTTCCAATTTGTGCCTTTTGGAAGGTATATTTTTTCAGAAACCTCAGCATTTCTTGTTAAAAAAGGGATCTTACTTATATTAAAAATCTTTTCTTTATATAGTTCCCTTTCAAAGGTATATTTTTCTGGATTTTTTTCTATAAGACTGTTACAAGCATCTTCAAAATTCTTTTTATCTTCTACAATGTATGTGAAATTTCTGTATTTTAAAATGTAGTTATAATTGCCATTTTCATTTTCTTCGATAGAAAAAGCCTTAATATTTTGTGCTAATTTTTTTGGTAAGCTATTTTTTATGTAAGCTTGTTTATTTTTTGAATAATATCCCTTCTGTTCAAATAGATTGTTTAAAACATCGGATTCTTTAAACATATATGAACTCAGAGTAAAAAGATCATTTAGAGTGCTTTTATTTACTCTTCCATCATGTTCATATTCGAAAGCTGAAGAGTCTCTGTTAATATCTTTTAAAGAATAAATATTTGTGTCTATCATCTTATTGTAAATATATGACCCTTTTATTTGTCTCAAAAGTTTTTCTTCTGTATAATAATTTATTATGGCATCTTTAGATGAAGCCTTATCACCATAAATAAGATTTCTAATATGGTTAATAAGAGGTTCTCCCTCTATAAGATCATTCATATTAGCTTGATTGTTTTCGGTCATATTTATTAATGAATTAATAATAAGAAGGTTTATAGCTGTGTTTGTGTTTGTATTTAAAAACTCATCTTCATTACTTGATTCTAAAATTAAGTTGGTGTAATTTTCTCCAAGTATGAAAGACTCTTCGTCTATTTCAAATTCCATGGCATGAACGGATGCCGTTAAAATAAACATGATAATTGTTAAAGATATAGAAAATTCTACTGTATTTAATATGCTAGTTATAATCGTACTAATTTTTTTAAACACAAGCTACAAACCCCCTTTCACCTATATAGTAACTTAATCTGAGATTTTTTATTCTATTTTTGAAAATTAGTTTTGGATCTCGAATTTTTGCCCTTCTTGGCTAGTTTCTGAAGAAGGGTTTTCTTTATTTTTTTCTGCTTCTTTTACGCCTTCTATTTTTTGTTCTTCTGTTTTATTTTGATTTTGTGCCTTGTTATCAGAGGCTTTATCTGTTGTTTTAGTCTTATCTTCTGTAGAAGGTTTATTAGAAGATTCTTCTTCTTTTTCCTTTTCCTCAATTAGTTTATCGAAATAATCTGCGTCATAAGAACCTTCTTCATTCTTTTTGCCCTTTTCTGTATCAGGTATTTCTTCGTTTAACACCTCATCAATAGCACCAGCATAACCAGAAAGTATTCTATTAAACATTACGTTGTTAAAGAAAATGTAGTTTGACATAGTGGTCTCAATTCCTGCCAATTTAACCTCATCTAGTTTAATTAGATAGTTTCCATCTTCTCTTTGCACAAGTTCAACAGGAACTTTTGTTACCTTTAATAGCTTTCCTTCTTTGAATCCTTTTTCAATCTCTTTACCTACATTTGTAGTATCTACATCTTGATTTAGGGCATACAAGAAATTTTTACCTGCATCAGAATAATTGTTAATAACCAAAGTTAAAAATAAGACCTTGCCTTTTTTATCTTCACTTTCAACCTCTTCTTGTTCGATTTGGTAATCAACAAGAGGTCTTTTATCTAAATAATTTAATTCCACATTAGTATTTTCAAAAAGTCGTAAATCAACCAACTTCATAAAATCACTAGGATTTTCCACAAAGTTTGAAGCATTTTCGTATTTTCCTTTTTTAAGATTGTCTAGGAAAGCAACCACTGTTTGTTGTTCTTTTGTATAGCTTGTTCCTTGTTTTCCACCACAGGCAGTTAAAGTTAAACAAAAAATTAAACTTGCTAATATTAATATTTTTTTCTTCATAAATCTCTCCTTCTATTGAACCACTACGTTGTCTAAAGGTTTATAATTAACCTCATCTATTTGCTTTGCATTATTTCCATAAGTTTTAGTGACTTTTACCTTTAAACCTTCTCTTCCCTTATATCTGATATCATCTCTATCTATCTCATCAGCTTTTATATAGACTGTTTTAGGTTCAGTCTTACCAATAATTTCAGATTTTATAGTAGCCTTTTGGTAATCTGAAGCTAGACCATAAATTTGAATAGAGTAAGTTATTTCTCTATTTTCATTTTGAACAGTTTTAGCCTTAATAAGAATTGGTGAAGAAGATTGATTTTCAAGTAAGAAAGGTCTCTTTTCATCATATTTAACATCAAGACCTAAAGGAAAAACTGGATCGTAATAGGAATAGTGACTAACATTTATAGGTTCAAAGTTTGATGCTAAAAGCAACTCATATAGCCCTGATAAACCTTGGGATATACCTGCACCTTTTACTTCAAGAAAATCATCTAAATATTCATCTGCTCCATCTCTAAATCTTGATAGCCTATTTTTATATACTTGATCTTGCAGGTCTCTTTCTGTCATTAAGAATCTATCAAGGTCAAATTTTCCATAAGGAGATATAAAAGCATTATTTAAATAATTCATAAGGATTGAATTATTTTGTTCATAAGATCTTGTATTTTTGGTTACAAGCCTGTCACTCATATCTAGTGTTAAAAGTTTTACCTTTATAGTTTTAGAGTCTAAAAGTTCTAGTGGTTTATTAACAATATTAGGGTCTATCTCTTTTCTATTAATTGTTTCTGTTGGAACTTCCATCTCCCCAATATATCCTTCTTCTAATATGGTTTTCAGCTTTTCAGTGTCTAGCTTTCTTCCGTCTACACCTTTTTCATACTGGCTTTTTACAAAAACCTTATCTGGGTCACTATATCCAAGTTTGTTATTTTCTTTATCATAAACAGGTGTAAGTTTATCATTAATAGGTTCAAGGCTTACATCGGCAAAAAGAGAGTCTGAGAAGTCTGCGTATTTATTAGAATTTAGTTTAAATACAGGCTTCACTTCTTCATTCTCTGACGCACTTAAAAGCTTATCAATTGTCTTAGAATAATCCACTTCAAAACCTATGTCACTTAACTTATATGTCAATGTTCTAGGATTAGTCCTTACATCGTTTATATCCCCAAACTTAAAATTGATCTTATCTTCCAACAATTCATCTTGTTTTTCATCAATTTTCTCTTTTGCCTTATCTCTATTTAAGTTTCCAAAGTCAAGGTTTTTAAGTGTAACTCCTTCTTTGATTCTTCCAAGTTTACTTTCATCTATTGTTTCTATTTTTGAATAATCTATTTTTTCATCATTGTTTGATTTTTCTTTTGAAAAAACGAAATAATAAACTAAAGTAATTAGAATTGAAATTAAGACTATTACCAACAAAAATTTTTTACTTTTTAAAAATTTCAATGTTTAAAAACACCTCCCAATAATATCATCCCTCTTAAAAGGACCTAAATCTCTACTATCTACTGAACCAGCCCTGTTATCTCCCATAAGAAAATATTCATCATTTTCAAGCCTCACATTGCCGATACAGTCATTTTCTTTTTTATATTTATTTTCTAAATAAGGTTCATCTAATTCCCTGCCGTTAATGTAGACTTTATCCTTAATAACATCTACTTTTTCACCTGGCAAACCAACAACTCTTTTTATGATTAAAATTTTATCTTTATAGTCTTTCGCCACAACTATATCTCCCCTAGCAAAAGATTTTGGCAGGTGGTTTATTATTTTTATATTTCCCTCGTGAATATTAGGTAGCATTGAGTTGCCTTGAACCCGAAACAGACCTACAACATGATTTTGTAGAGCTATTATTAAAATAAAATAAAGAGAAACTATTATACAAAATTTACTGAAAGTCATATTTTTGAACATTGCTGTATATCTCCTTGTTACTAAATTTTGATAAATTGTTTACTAATTTCAAGCTTTTGTTTACCTCAACATAAAGGTTAGGATAAAACTTTATAAAATCTTCTACACCCTTATCAAAGTTAGGGTAAAGAAAAAGAAACCAAAGCTTAGGTATTAAAAACACACCCTTATCTTCGTCTAAGAAGTTATAAGATATGTTCCTGTAAATAGCATTTTGCATATACTCATATTTTAAAATCTCGTATAAGTTTCTATAGCTATACCTATTAAAATCTATGGAATTTGAATATTTAAAAGCAATTTTTTCATTTTCAACATACTCTAAAATCTCAGAATAAATTTCCTTATATCTGTAATCCTCTTCTAACGTTTCTAATAAAACAAAGATATCTTTATATTCTTCTAAAGAATATGTATCTTTGAACCTTTTTAGAGTATTGTTATTAGAACTCACTATTTTTAAATACTTAGCTAACCTTTTCATATTTATTTCTCTAAGCTCGTCAGCATATCTATCTTCATGAGTTATGGACCACTCACAAAATTTTAGAAATAAATCCTTATTAATTCCAAGCTTGTATAAAGACCACTTTGAAACAGGTTTTTTATTATAAAAAAGGTCATTATCCTCTAAAACATCAACACCTGTATTTATGTTACTTCTTAACATGCTTTGTTCTTTTTCGTGATCTAAGAAAAGGAGCAATCCTTTAGATTTCATTTTTTCATAATATAGTTTTTCTATTTTTTGTCACCCTGCCTTTAACGATAAATGTTGTTAGAAAAAACTAGAATTTTTCTAACAACACAAAATAACCATTATCTAATTCCAATTCATGATGAATAAATATTTTAAAGAACATTTTTGGAAATGATTTATAGACACTTTTATCTAAATACAAAAATATATATTTATATGAAGAACGACTTATTAAGAGTTGTAATGCATTTATATATTTTGGTCCTAAATAAGAAAACTCATCTTCGTAGTTTAAAGCCTCAATGTCCTCGTAGGGATTTTTTGCTAAACGTTCTAAGGGATAATACATATTGAGAAGTCTTCTTTTTATTGGTGGATCTACTATTAAAAGGTCTCCAGAATAAATCTTTATAAAGTCTTTATAATCATAATTGGTAATTTCTATTTTCTTATTTTTAAAATATTCATTAGGTCTTGATCCAGATAACTTAAAAACATTATCTTCAGGTTTTTCATCTTTACTTTTCATGTAAAAATAACCATTTTTTATGTTACTAGCTTTATAGACCGAATATATGAAATTTCCATAAATATAGTTGAAAATGTCCTTATTAATCAAATCTTTGTTTTCATTTAAGTATTTGTGAATAGAGTCTATTTTTATAGCATCATTTTCTCCGAAAAAAGATTTTTTTAAACCACTCGTATATTGGTTATAAATAAACCCTTTATATAGCTCAATATCTTTTATCTTTTCAAGCTCGTATTCCATCTCTATAAACAAATCATTACTTAAATACTTTGTGTAGAAGGCTAAATAATAAAATAAAAAAGTATATTTATCATTTAACCTTACTTGACTTGCATGTCTAAAAAACGGGATAGATAAAGAGGCCGTTCCTGCAAAAATATCAGCTACATTATTAACCTCTTCCCTATCAATATGTCTCATAACAAAGTTATAAGCTTCTCTTTGAATACTTTTCTTATTTTGATAAATTGGCAAACTTTCTAACATCTTATTTTTTAATATTCCTCTGGACTTTTAAAAATATCTTCGTCAATTTCAAAATCATCAAGTTCTTCATCTAATTTCTTTTTATTTTGATCCATTTTTTCGTGCATTTTCTTATTTTCTTCTTCCTTCTTCTTTTGTTCTTCTTCTGCCAACTTTTGGTTTTGAAGATCATCAACTTCAGAATTATCCTCGTCTTTGATTCCATTCTTTTGTCTATCAAAGAAGTCTGTAGCTCTAGCTATAGGATGAATAACTTCCTCCTGCTCCAAAATGTAGACAGCTACAAAGGATTCAATTAGGACTAATACTAATAAAATTATTGTGTGCATGTTTTTCTCCTTTCTTCTAGTTAATAGGAATATACCTTGTTTTTGATTTTATTTAAGAATTATCCAAAAATATTTTAAATTTAAGGTATTTTCTTAATGACAATAAAAAAGGAAGGAGAAAACACAATGGGAAGTAAATATCAGTCAATGTCAGACCTCTCAGAAGCCCAAAAAAGGAGCGTTTATTACTATATAAACAATTCAAACAGCTTTCCAGATTTAAAAACCAGAACAGAAGAAGCTGGATATTATTGGAACAAAAAAGGTTCAACCTCTGATAGGGATATGAGAGCAAGTAAAAGTGGTGCCATAAGCTTATTTAAATCAGATATTTCAAAAAGTGGTTATGGATTTAAGGATTATTCAACAGGTTTTTCTGCTTTAAACATAATAGATTTTCAAATTTATTTAGATTCTAATGGAACAGCTACCAACGGAAGTAAAAACGATCAAGCCATTAGAGAAAAAGCCGTAGACAACATAATAAAAGACTATGGTTTAACAATGAGAGATTTATTAGACAAAGTTTTTGTAAAAGCAAATAAAAACACGAAAGATAATATTTCAAAGTTTAAAAGCAGAAATAAAAGAGACGTTATAAAAAACCAAAAACTAGAAAAACCTCTTAAAGTTTTAGGGGATGAAAAATCCTATAACGAAAAAAATAAAGAGTTTCAACTTAACAAGTATAGAGTTGATCCTAAAACTAAAGAAGACATTTACAAATTAAATGTTATGTCAAAACAAATAAAAACCGATCCTAGTGACAAGAACCAAAGAATCGGAATGTTAAAAAATTACACCTATGACGCAAAAAAAATGACACCTAGAGAGCCAGCTTGGCAATACTTAAAACAAGTTAGAAGGCTTTCAGATGATATGATTAACAAATATAAAGACTCTATGTTATCCGTAAAACTTTGGGATGGAAGTGACGGAATTGCCTTTTTAGGAAAGAGCAACGGAAAAATATATACAGCCGAAATAAAAAACTTTGATAAAACAAATAGAAAAAACTTTAAGTACAATAAATCTGGAGATAACTTTGCCCCTTTCGAATACATTAAAGACAAAGATAAAAAAATAGATACTTTATTTTTTGTAGAAGGTGCTATTGATGCCATGAGTTTAGACGAATCTTTAAAATATAAAGAGAATGTTAACTACGGAATTATAGCTACAGGTGGAACAGGCAATCTTATAAAAGCAGTAGAGGATTCGTTAAAAAATTTGAATGTAGATATAAACGATATAACACTAGCGATGGATAATGATAGGGCTGGAATGGATGCAGTAAAAACATATATGGAACATTTTAATCATGTACCTAATCTTTCTTTCCCATATAACATGTTAGATAAATCATCGTACGGCGAAGCAATAAGATTAGGTGTTGCTGAAATAGATCCAAACAAAAAAGATGAAATTAAAGTAGCAAAAGATTTTAACGACTTTCTAGTTACAGGTAGAAAAATAATGGATTTAATTAACAAAGGTGCTAATTTATCTTTTACTTCTATGAAAAAATGTTATATAAATTCAAACTACGATTCTATCAAGAAAGTAAAAGATAAACACTTTGAAAAAGTTTTGGATAATATATCTAAAAAAACTGGATTAACAGTAGACGAGATTGACAAATATCTGCAAAGAAATAATAACGCAGGATATTTCAAAAAAATAATTTTACCTAAACAAAGAAAAGAAGAACCAATAAAAGATCAAAGACTTGAAAAAGATAAAGAAGACATAGTTAAGAAGCAAGAAATAAAAAAAGAAAATATAGAAAAAGCTCCTAATAAAGAGCCTATAAAAAAAGAAGTTTCTAAAAATATTAACAAAGAAATTTCTAATACAGTGAAAGAAAAACCTAAGCAAGATAAAGCTAATAAACGTCAGCCAGAAGAAAGAAAGACTTTTTCAAAACCACTTGTTCAAAAAGATAAAGCTTTAAACAAAAAGGAAATTAAAGATAGACCTTCAACAGAAAATAAAAACGTTGAAACAAAAAAAGAAAAGAAATTTACTCGTGAAGAATTAAAAGAAATTTTAAACGAATTAAATAGCAAACCATTATTTGTTTTAAAGGCAAAAGATTCTAAGGGTAAAGATTATAAAAGTTTTGTATCATTAAAAGATCTGCTCAATAAAGAAGTTGGATATAATTTTAAAGCTTGCTTTAAACCTTATGGTTTAGAAAAATCAGAATCTATTGCCCTACTAGATAAATTAAACTCAGGATCTTTTTTACTACAACATAGAAAAGAAGAAGGCAGTGAAATGAGAGATGCTTTTATGCAAATAGACTTAGATCTCAACAACAGAAAAATTAATGTGAGCAATTTAGAAAGCCCAAAAGAATTTCAACACTCAGACAAATATAAAGGATATTTTATTGAAGATGTGAGTGAACTTTATTCAGACGGAACTTTATTATTAGATAATGTTTTTTCGGAAAATTTTAAGAATCAAAACGAAATAAAACATGATAAGAATTCAACATCTTATTTGATAAATTTAAAAAACAACGATACGACTTTATCCAAAATACAAGGAAACGAAATCAATAATAATTTAAAAAATAAAGATAAAATTTTTACTAATTCACCTTTATTTATTCACGATATAAATAATAACAAACTAAATTTTGAATGTACGAAAACTCAATCCGTTTTTTTAAATAATAAAAATAAAAATTATTTTAAAGACATAAAAATGAACGATAAAAAAGGAGAAATTAAAAGTCAAAAAGGTTTTGAAAATGAATTAGATAAAGTTTTATTTTCGGAAAATCAAAGAGAAAAAAATCAAAATCTTCAAAGATAATTTATGAAAAATAAGGGATAAATCCCTTATTTTTTTTATTTTCAAAACCTTAAATCTTGTCTTTTGACTTCAATTATTTCCGTAAATATACGGAAATCTGTTTTTAGCCTATTTTTAAAAATACACCAAATATTAATAAAATCTTGCCTTTTGACTTCAAATATATCCTTAAATATAAGGAAATATTTTTTTCGTAAATATTTCAGGTATATAGTATATATCGGAACCACCGACCAAAACCCCCAGAGACCAAAATTGGACCAGTGGCAAAGTAAAACACCCCTAGCCCAAAACCAAAAAAGTTCTAAAAACTTTAAGCCAAATTACATAAAGATTATAAAAAACTTAAATAAAGTTTTAAAAAGATATCCCTAACCCACAGTTAAAAAAGAGACCCACCTGCTTTTAAAACCTCAGCTAAAGACGAGGGAAACCCTACACCTAAAACAGTTAGTTAAAGATATCTAAACCTTATATAAAAATTTCATAAAACATTTTTAAAGTTAAGCTTGAACAAACTCAACCCTAGCAAAATCATCAGCATATAAAACAATCTCCTCATCAAAATAATCATTCTTAATTTTTTCCAAAGCCTCTTCAAAAGAATCAGCCTTAACATCAATTTCTCTTGCTAAAGTTTCACGAACTTCAATCTTAAAATCTTTCATAATTTAAATCTCCTTTTTGTTTCTTATCTATCTCTCTTACAAATAATAAATAACTTAAACCAAGACTTTTATATATAGAGTTCAAGCAAATAGAAACAGACACAAAAACCATTTTTTATATTTTGCCAATTCAAAAGTTTTAAAAAAAAGTAGCACCCACCAAAGCAGGTGCTAGAGAGATAAAGAATTAATAGCTTCCTCAATAGAGTCAAAAAAAGTTGGTTTATAAAATTGGACTGTAGCACCTGTTGTTTCTTCTTTTTGTATAACAAATTTATTAGCAATTTCCCCATGTTCTACCTTTCGCCTTATCATATTCCTTTTTAATCGTTCATCATAATATTCTTCACTATCAGGGTATTTGTCTTTATGTCTAACCTCAAAAACATCAATGTGATATGGCTTAATAGCCCTAATAACTAAACCATGTTTTATCATTAATTCCTCTAGCTCATTTATTGTTTTCATAATTCTTTCTCCTTTTTAATTATTATTGTTATTATTACTATCTCTTACAAATAATAAATAGCTTAAAAAATAAAAAAAATATATTGAGTTTAAGCCCTAACACTTTTAAAAAATCTTAAATAAAAATTTTTATTTTCTTTTTGCCAATTTAAAAAAGCCCCAAAAGAGGGGCTGTGAAATTAGTTAAACCATAGAGGGGCGTTATCTCTGTTATAATAACTTACAACATATCTCCTTAAAGAATAACGAGGTTCATTGTAACTATAGTTTATATACTTCATTCCATTTTGTCTTTTTAGATTATCCATAACCTTAAAAGCTTCAACCTTACCATCACAAACACAAACAACCTTGCTAATTTTATTTTCAGCTAAACCCCAACCACTCATCAACTTATCAGTAGCAGTAACATAAATTTTTTCCATAATCAATTTCCCCTTTTCTTATTTGTTGTTTTTGTTTCTCTCTCTTACAACTAATAAGTAACTTAAAACTAAAAAATAATATATAGAATTAAGTGAGAAAAAGATTATTCAAAAATCAAAAACTATTTTATTTTCTTTTGCCAATTTAAAATTCTAAACCTACCCCCAATAAGGGGGATTTAATTTTAGATTAAGTTTATCGTGAGTTATTTGTATTTTAAAAAACACATACGCCAAATCTTTCTTCACAATATTCAGCAAACTTTTGTTGAGCATCGCCGTCATAACCACAAGCGAAAAATGATAATCCGTAATTATCTTCGGATTCAAATTGACTCCAAATTTCGTCTTCCAAATATTCCACTACAGGAGCAAAATCTGTATCTTTGCTTCCAGTGATGCATAAACAAGAGAATCTTTCTCCATCCATATCCAACACAGGATAGTACACATTTGCAAATCTACCTGTACCATTTTTTACTTCTAAAATTTTTATCATAGTTATTGCTCCTTTTTATTATTCTTAACTATCTCTCTTACAATTAATAAATAACTTAAACCAACTAAAATTTATATAGAGAAAAAAATCGAAAACTATTCTATTTTCCTTTGGCAATTTAAAATTTTTAAAAAAGTAGCACCCACCAAAGCAGGTGCTAGAAAAATTATGCAACCTTTTTCAAAATATCCTTACCAAGTTTAGAAGTGACATTATTTATAGAATGTTCGTCAAGATTTTCATAAATGATTTTATAAATAGTTTCTTCTCTTCTTTCATCACTTATGTTATTTCTCCATCTTCTGATAGTAATGTAATTAGTACCATCATGGTGAGAATCTACAATTTTTAAATCACCATCTTCAAGAAAAACTTTAGGACAATCACCTAAAAGTGATTCCCTTATATCAGAAATGTACCAACCTAAATCCTTACAAGAATTAAATCTTCCATTCCATCTACCCAAGTCAACGATAGCAACAAAATCACCATCAAGACTATCAAGCGTTTCAAAAACATCATCAAATAAAAAACCATCAAAATCATCTTCAAAAGTATTATTGTCGTAAAGTGTAAAAATATTTTTCATAATTCGTTTCTCCTTATTGTTTCTTTATTATTTGTTTCTCTCTCTTACAAATAATAAGTAACTTAAACGAAGATTAAATTATATAGAAGATGATTAGGGAATCAAAATAGAAAAAACTTTTTATTTATTTTTGCCAATTTAAAATTCTTGGCAATTAAAAAATAAGGACCGAATAAAAATAGGTTCTTAAAGAAAATTATTATCCTCAAATAATTGTCTGAGGATAATAATTATTTGAGTCTCGGTCGAAGTGCATCAATGTTAATGAAATATTATTTTCAAAACAATATTTCATTACAGTTGTAGTAACGACAGTTAAACCTGTTACATACAACTGTACACTATCAGCCCCTTCGAGCTTTTCGCTCACTGTTCTATAAATACCCTCTAAATCCAGAGGGTTAAGTTCACCATCAAAAATGAACTGAGTGCAAGGCATCTCATGTCTACCTTGTACTGCCCCAATAATTAAGTTTCTTGCTTTTGTATTTTTCATAATCATAATCTCCTTTTTGTTTTATTATTTGTTTTTTTCTCTCTTGTAAATAATAAATACCCTAAAAAGGCTAAAAAATATATTGAAGATGATTAGGAAACCAAAACAGAAAACTTTATTTATTTTTGCCAATTTAAAATTCTTGGCAATTTAAATTTGAGGATCAATGTTTTTCAACCCTCAAAGAAAATTAAAAATTAAAAATAAAAGATTCGCTTAAAGGAACAAAACCACAATCTTTTAAAATTTTGTCAAAAGAATCTAAAGAAGAATTTAAAGAAATGTTATTTTCAATTATAAAATCAGAATAAGTTTCATTATCGAATGCCCTCCCACCATAAGGGGAATCATCTTCAACCATAACCCTATTAGCAATTAAATTATAAATATCCTTAACAGTAATCATAAAAATACCTCGCTTTAAAATTAATAATTAAAATCCTCGTACAACTTAGAGCAAAAATCCTTTGAAGAATATTTTTCTTCAGAATCATCATCAGAAACTTCATCAGAAACTTTATTTTCTTTTCTATCCTTTTCTAATAACAACTGATATAAAAGAAAATCGTCATCGTCATAAAGTGAATCATAAAACATAAAATCACTTAACATATAATCTCTAAACATAGAATCATTAAATAACATTTCAAACCCTCCCTTATATCTTAGGGGGAAATAAATCCCCTTATTGATAGCTAATTAACTCTTCAACTATATCATCAATTTCATTACAAACTTCCCAAGAATCAAAATCTTTATAAAACTTAGTACCACCCCAGTAACCCTCTAATCTATTTTCTCGTGTATCAATATAAATGTTAGGACCACCAAGGGCAATCGCTAAACGGCAACCTCTAAAATCACCTTGAAGAGTTTTTGTATATTCTAAACCATAAGAATCAGTTATATAATCCCATAAATATTCTAAATCATTCTCTTCATAAAAATCTTCATCTTCTCCCCTAACGTAAGCATTATAAACTTCCATTAAATAATCATAAGCCTTGTCTATTCTTTCTTGTAATAATTGTAAATCAGTTTTCATAATTTGTTTCTCCTTATTGTATCTTTATTATTTGTTTCTCTCTCTTACAATTAATAAGTAACTTAACTGAAGATTAAATTACATTGAGAATGAAGCCCAACTTTTTTATGTAAGCAAATATTTTATTTTTTTTCTTGGCAATTTAAAATAAAAGTATAAGAGGATTAAACCCCTTATACTAAAGCACCAATTAACATATTGTTTATTTCATCTGTCGCTTCATCATTCCAATATTCATCAATTATTTCTGAAAAATTTTGGCTTTCTGTCATAAACTCATAACCTAAAAGATAGTAAAGAAAATTTGCTATTTCTTGTGGAATTGAAAAGTCTGTAAAACATTCGCCATAATTAGTTTTTTGAAAATCTTGAATTTTTTTAATTGCATTAAAAACACCATATTCTTCAAGCATTTCCAAAGCCTCTTCTTTATTATCTGCATAGTATTGAGAATTAAAAATTGCATCGTGTAAATCGCAATAATAACCATCATAACCATCTAAAGCTTCAGCAATGTCATCTTTAATTTCTTCAACTGTAAAATATTTCATAATCAAATCTCCTTATTGTTTCTTTATTATTTGTTTCTCTCTCTTACAATTAATAAGTAACTTAAAAGGACTAAAAAATATATTGAACGTTCTGTGTAATTTGTATACCTAAAGAAAAGGCCTTTTTAAAATTTTTATTTTTTCTTCTGCCAATTTAAAAAAAGGGAATTAAAAACTTTCAATTCCCTTAATAATCTCTATAAATTTATCATTCATTTCTTTAGTTGCCATTTCTTCAGAATTAAATTCGTAAAGATTATAAAGCTCTGAGTTGTCGTATAAAAGAGACTCGCCCAACTCATAGAAAAACATATTAGCAAGTTCAAAAGAATTATTTAAATCAGTTGTAACCTTGCTAAAACCATCACTTTCAAACTGAACAACCCAATCAACAACCTTGTCCTTTCCTAAAGCATTTAAAAGATTCACAGATTCTTCTTCGCTGAAATGATAACCACCAAAAGCAACCTCAACCAAAAAAGCATAAGTCTTGTCAAAATTTTCTAAGCAATTAATAAATTGATTTTTAACCTCGTCTAATAAAATGTTAAACATAAAATAAACCCCTCTCTATATTTTTAATACTTATAAAAAAATAATCTAACCCTACCCAAATTTTTATAAAAATTTTTAAAAATATTTATTTTGTTTCATGCTTAATAAACTCCCTTTTTTATTAAGACTATCATCAAAAGCTATAATCAAACTGTCTAATAATTGGATGCCTAAAATATCGCCACATTTTTCTAATGTTTTAGCGACTTCGATATCAGCAAGTGATGGGTCTGTACTATTAGATGGATGATTATGAGCTATTATTATAGCGTTAGAACCTGCTACAATAGCTTTTCTAAAAACCTCTCTAGGGTGTACTAGAGAAGAATTCAACGTACCAATTGATACTAAATCAATGCCAATAATTTTATTTTTTGAATCTAATAAAATAGATATTAATCGCTCCTTTTCATCTTTAAATAAAGAAAAATAATTGAACAATAATTCCTCAAATGCTTCTGGTGTGTTATGTTGCTTTTTTGTTGATTCAACTAAAAAATTATCTATAATCTTTTCTCTTCCATCGTATTTTACAACTGTATCTTTAACCACAAGTTCCAACTCTTTTAATTTCATAATTCATTCTCCTTTATGTTTTTATTAGTTTCTTTCTTGTAAATAATAAGTAACTTAAAAGAACTAAAAAATATATTGAAGATGATTAGGAAGTCAAAAGACACCTGTTTTTATTTCTTTTTCCAATTTTAAAAAAAAATAGAAGAAACCTAAATTTCTTCTATTACCTTTATAAACTCATTATTAATTTTATCAGTAGCTTTATATTCCTCATACATTTCAAACATATCTAAAAACTTTTTATTATCAAATAACAACTCCTCACCTAAAATATAAAACAAAGAATTAGCAATTTCTAAAGGATTAGACAAATCAGTGGTAACTTCACCAAATTCGCTTTCCTCATAATCCTTTACCCTTGCAATTGCGGCAAAAGTACCATAATAATTTAAAGCCTTAACAGCATCATAAGCATCAGTAAAATAAATTTTACTAAAAGCAATTGCAACTAAACTCGAATAAAAACTTTCATAATTTTTTAAACAAGCAATATAATGATTTTTTAATTCTCTTCTTGTAAAACCTTTCATAATTTAAACCCCTATCTATATTTTTATTTATAAACCCAACCCCCTTAAAAGGGGGAATTTAAATTCAGATTAAATCTCTCATGAAGTTATTAAGTTCCCTGTAACTTAAAGACCTATCAATGAATTTTACATCATCAAGAGTTTTTTCATTTTCAAGACCTAAGAACTCAACGAATTTTTTATAAGGTGCTTGACCCTTAAAGTTATTCATGAATTCAACAGCTAAATTATAAAGGTTATAGTCGTTGCTAATCCAAAGTGCAATATTCCAAGTGTTATAATTTCTATATCCGTTATAAGTAGTATTTTTCATAATCAATTTCCCCTTTTCTTATTTGTTGTTTTTTTGTTTCTCTCTCTTACAATTAATAAGTAACTTAAAGCACCTAAAATTTATATAGAGAAAAAAGGGAAATCTTAAAAAAGAATTTCAAAATTATTTATTTAATTTTTGCCAATTTAAAAAATAAAATAGGTGCATAAAAGAGGTTAGACCCCTTTAAGTACACCCAAGGCTTCCTTATATGCCCTTAATTTTTTCTCAATAGTGGGTCTTCTGTGTTTAACAAGTCTAACAACAGAACCATCTATTTCCCTATCAACAAAACCGAGATAAGTAAAAGGTAAATCATAAAACTTGTAAGAACCAGGATTTTCTTCACAAAAAATATTAAAAATATTTTTTTCTTTATCCACCCCTACAATAAATTGAGTTCCAACTTCTGCACCCTTTGAATTAAAAATATTTAAGCCACAATGTAAAAATTTATCGTAATTCATATTAACCCCCTATTAGTTGAGACCATACTTTTTAAACATAGACTCAATAAATTCAGTATATCTTTTAGTTAGTTCATCTTCTTCTTTTTGTACCTTTTTAAAAGCTTCAGAAGAACGAACCTTAATTAAATAGTTATAAAAGATTATTTGATTTCTTGAAAAACCTTGTTCCTCTTGAACTTCAAAATCAATTTTTTCTCTATCAGATAATAAAGGAATTAAAACCTCTCTATTAATAGCTAAATTAGTCATACCACGTTCCCCCTTAAATAGTTCTTTATTATTTCTTGTAAATAATAAAGAACTTAAAGACTGTAAAAAATATATTGAAAGTTTGTGTAATTTGCATACCTAGAAGATGACCCTTAAACCCTCTATTTAAATCTTTGGCAATTTAAAAATTAATTTTATAAGACCCCTTTAAGGGGCCTTTTTCAAACCTTATACAAAATCTCTTGAAGTGAAAATTCCCTTGTTTAACTCTTCTATGGTGTCTAAATCATCATCTTCAATTTCCATATATCTAATTTCATCAGCATTAAAAGAATTTTGATAATTTGCAACTTCATCTACTTCATCATTATTGAAAAAGTAAATGTAAAATTTTTGATAATGACCTTTAAACTTAGAATGTTCTACAATTAAAACATAATCAGTTTTAGGTACGTCTTTTATAGTTGAAATTTCAACCTCCCTATCAGTTGCAAAAAGCAAGTCAGAAGATAAACCTAATTCTTTTTCTAAGATTGAAAAGTTGCCATAATCTTGAAAATTATTTTCCATATATTCTCTAATTTCATTTTCTAAATTACATTTAACATTTGCTTCAACTTCATAAATTCTCATAATATACCTCATTTCATTTCTTTAACCTTATCTCTTGTAAATAATAAGTAACTTAATAGGCAAAAATAATATATAAGGCCTATTAAGAGAAAAACCGAGAAGATGAGAGCATTTTTATTTTCTTTTGCCAATTTAAAAAAGGATCCTGTAAAATTTACAAAACCCTTTAGCACAAATTAAAACCTATTTATAATCTTCCATCTTGTTATAATTTTCATTAACGTAATCTACAAACAACTCTATAAGCTTTTTGCTTAATTTTTCTTTTTCTTCCTTATTTTCCATTTCATAAATTGTTTTTGCGTGTTGTTCAAAATCTAAAATTTCAATTCGTGGTAATCTCTTACCTATATTGTATTTCCAACTTACCAAAACTCTTATATCATCGTTAATTTTAAAAACATCAGCCAACCATTCATTATCTTCATCATAGTATGAATTTTCAATTTCTGTAAATTCTAATAAATACTGTAACCCACACATACTATTAGTTATAACTTTTTTGTTTTCTAGGTCTTTTCTTAACTTGTTTTCAGCGTTTTTCACAATCAATTTCCCCTTTTCTTTTGTTGTTTTAGTTTCTTCTCTTGTAAATAATAAGTAACTTAAAATTTGAAATTAATATATAGGACATTAATTCTGGTATACAAATTACACAGTCCAAATGTAACGGACTTTTACTTAACCCTTGCCAATTAAAAAACACCCTAAATTGGGTGTTTAAATTTAAGCCATTTCTAACGCATCGCAATAATCATCTTCAATTTCCATATACTTAATTTCATCTTCACTAAAAGACTTTTCAAGTTCACACATTTTAGCTATTTCATCATTATTAAAGAAATATATGAAATATTCCATGTAATGGTCGTAAAATTTGCTCTTAGTTACAATCATTATATAATCAGTCTTTTCAATATCTGTATCTTCATTAAAAGCTATTGGTATTTCTTTCCCACTATAAAAAAGCATATCAGAAGTAATTCCAAACTCTTTTTCTAAAAAAGAACAAGAATAATCAAATGAATTGTTATCCATGTAATTAAAAATATCCATTTCAACCTTTTTCTTTAAATCAGCATTAATTTGAAAACCAAACATAATCATTCCCCTTTTCTTTTGCTCTTTTATTTTTCTATCTCTTACAATTAATAAATAACTTAAAATGCCTAAAAGATATATTGAAAAATGTTACAAATGCCTTGTGTAATTTGTATACCTGGAGAAAAGGCGTTTCTTTAGTTTCGCCAATCCAAAGATCAAACTATAATTTCAGACATAAAAAAAATATCCCATGCAATAAAGCATAGGATATAGGACAAGGGGAGCGTATTAAGAAACAAATTTATATATATAATCGAACAACAAAAAGGAAAACCTCCCCTGTCCTTGTAATTAATATATAACTTAAAACAAAGAAAAATTATATTGAAACAAAAAAAGAAAAACCCCTGCATTTAAACAGAGGCTTTCTCTCTTTTCTTTGGAGATTAGCATAAAAGAAAAGAATAGATAAAAAATAAAAAGTAAAATCGTGAGGCCGAAAATATTGGAGGTAAACCGAACATGTTCAGCCATATAATATATACCCTAAGTTAAAAAAACAAAGACCTCATTTTCTAAAATTGATATTAAATGCGTAAATTTCAACATTTTAAACATTTCTAAAAGGGAAAAAGCCCTGCGTGAAGCAGAGCCTTTTCGTTAGATTTGAATTATTTATATATTATTTAGCTAAATAAGAGGATTAGTAAATTATTTAGCCATATAGTATATACCCTAAGTTTGAAAATAAAGTTCCGTTTTCCAAAATTGGTTTTAAAGGTGTATTTTTAAACACTTTATCGCATAAAAAATAAGAAAACCCCTATATTTCTATAAGGGCTTCTCAGGAGTTAAATAATGAAATGCGAGATTTGTGGATTAAATCTCTAATATTTCTTGTAATTTGGAAATAAAACAAGCTTTCTTCCTTTTTAATTTTAAAGGAATAAATTAAAAACACGACTAAACATATAAGCAATATTGTTTTATTTCAGGTTTACCAACCTCCAGACATTAGTTAAAACAGAAAAAACCATTGTCTGTATAATATATGTACCTTAATATTTAAAATTTTTGAGAATTTTGCAAAAAAACTTTTAATCTAACTAATATTAGCACCCCCTTTCTTCGATAGCATTTACTAATTCTTCTATACTGTTTAATTCTTTAAAATCCTCTGAAGTTTCAAATCTATAATTGATATAAGAAGCATTAGCATTTATAGACCAGTCGAATTCAATTTTATCGTCAATTTTCCAAAATTCTTCAGCTAATTTTTCAAAAAATATTTCCAAATATATGTTAGTTGCTACAGGTGGCTCTTCAAAAGTCCTCGCAATTTTCCAAACCTCTTCTTCAGTAGGTTCAACACCATAGCCAAAAACCTCAACAGCTTCATCTATTAATTCACTTAGTGATAAACCAAAATTATATTCAAACATACTAAACCCCCTATTTATTAAAAAACAACATCTCTAGCATAAGAAAACTTAAACCTTAAAGACTCAGATTTTCTGTATTTTTCTTTTCTTGCATTTATTCTATTTAGTTCATTTCTAAACTCAGCGTACTCAGCACACTTAGAATGACAACCTAATTCTCTTTTCTTGCAATTGTAACAACAGTTTGTTTTTGTAGTCATAATTATTGCTCCTTTTTGTATCTCTTATTATTTCTTTCTTGTAAATAATAAGTAACTTAATCAAAGCAAAAATTATATGGAATTTAGAAGTACGTATTTTTTCAGAAGCCTTTATTTATTTGATCCTATGGCAATTTAAAGAAGAGGGGAAACCCCTCTATTATAAACCTCACTGAAAATCAATTTTTATTAGGTACTCATCTTCTCCAGAAGTTGCCTCATAAGGTATATCGTAACAACCAACAAACCAATCTAAGAAATCCTCTTCCTCCTCAAACTCATTATAGTCACAAGCCTCAATTATCTGAGAGTCTATTTTATATTGAAAACCTGAAGCCTCAACAGGCAAAACATAGGCCTCAGCTACGCCATCACTATAATCTATTTCTATCTTACAGTCCTCGCCCCTCCTTGCAAAATCCAAAATCTCCTCTTTTTTAACTACAACTTTAATTTTTGTTCCCATTTTTTCCTCCAAAATTTTTATCATTTCCTTATTGGTTTCATCTGTTGCAGTAGATCCCCAGTTTTTATCAATAATTGAGTTAAGTTCACTGGATATAACCTCTCCCCAAATAATGTAGTACAACATATTTGCAACTTCTTGTGGACTTCCTAAATTTGTTGTAACCTCACCAAATCTATCTTTTTCATATTTTTGAATTTTTCTAATCGCTTCAAAAACCCCATAATCTTGAAGCATTTCAAGAGCTACTTCTTCACTATCAGCGTAATAGTTAGAATTTAAAACCACATCGTGAAAATTTCTATAATAATCATCATAATTCTTTAAAACTTCAGCCATATTGTTTTTAATTTCTTCAACTGTAAAATATTTCATAAAATCAAGCCCCCTTTCTTCCATTTTCATAAATATTTTTAAAATAGTTATAAATCTCTACAGAAACATCATCAGGTAAAATTTCCTTGATATGTTTACCTTCTTTTCTAATCTTTATATAATCGGTTCTAGTATCTACATAATAAGCAGTTAAGTCGTTACAGAAGAAACCTATATATCCCTCATACTCTCTATCTAAATCTACTAAGAAACTTCCACGCTTAGGCCATGAATTATTCACAAAATCATTAAGTTTATCATCTCTTACTAAATTTATAAAATCTGTAACTAAATTTTCTTGAATTTCTTGCTCTTGAAACATTTTCTTCATTTCTTCTCTTGTTTTCATAACACGTTCTCCTTTTTATAATTATTAGTTTCTTTCTTCTAAATAACAGGTAACTTAAAATTCGGTTTTTATATATTGAGTTCCAGCTTCCAGTTTACAAATTACAAAAGCCAGAATGTAAAAACAAGAAGAGGGTTCCCCCTCTCTTATAAATCAATTACACACTTCGCAATAAGTTAGTATTTCTTTAAATTCGTCTATTAATCTATCCACGACATCGTTAAAAGCCAACATAGTGTTATAAGCTTCTTTGACCTCATAATCTTCCCAATCTTCAAAATCTTCCCCGTCTATAAATCCATTTAAAAATCCATTATTTATATAAGTTTTAGAGCCGTCATCATTAAACTCAATCTCAATCATAACTATATGGCCGCCACTTCTACCTCTTACGTCTAACTCGTATCTTCTGTTAGTTTTATTTAAAAGCATATCCGAATACTTGTTTATCAAATAATTAGTTAAGTCTACATCAACAGATAAAAGATTATAAGCCTTTTCTTCTTGGTCTTCTGTTAAATCTAAATTATTAATCTTAATATTCCTAGTTAAAGACTTAGGGCCATAAGAGGCACCTAAAGGATATTTTTCAGCGTTTAAAAGTCTTTCAATCATTTCATTTCTTTTAATCATAAATATTTCTCCTTTTTGTTTTATTATTACTATCTCTTACAATAAATAAGTAACTTAAAACTTAAAAAATATATATTAGGGAGGAAAACCTCCCCTTTTTATGCATTTGTAATTTTTAAAACCTCGTCTCTAAATTCAGCAATTAGTTCTTTTTGTTTATTTATGAAAGCTTCAACAGAAGTAAAGTTTTGAAGTCTTAGTTCTCTTTTAGCCTTATCATCAAAAGATTTAATAAGTTCTCTTGAAAGTTTTTCCCCAACTCTGTTAGAGTAGCCAGTACAAACAGCCAATCCATTTCCAAGGTCATAACAATCCCAATTCCAACCTGAAGAACCAGAATTATAGAAGCTAATTAAATCATCAGTTAATAGGTTTTGAAGTCCTGTATAAGGAACGTTAATTATTACATCGTATATTCTCTTAATTTCTTTTCTAGTTGCAAATTGTTTCATAATCATAATCTCCTTTTTGTTATCTTATTTGTTTCTTTCTAGTAAATAATAAGTATCTTAAAAGGATAAAATAATACATGGAATTACTTGTGTAATTTGTATACCTAAAAATGACGATTACCCTTTTTATTTAACTTTTGCCAATTTAAATATAAAAATAGAGGGCTATCCCCTCTAAACCTAAACAAAACTAAACACCTATCCTACGACATCACATGAATATCTCTTAAATCTTCCATTTCGAACGCCCAAAATTCAGGTATAGCGTAGATACTTGCATCAAGTCCTTCTTCTAACCCTAGTCTGATTTGTTCCATTTGTAATGAAGAAAAGATAGGCTTTGCGTAAATGCCAACGTCAAGACCTTCTTCTAACCCTAGCCTTATTTCTTTCATTTGACAATCATCGAACTTTGGTTTTGCGTATACGCTTACATCAATGCCCTTTTCAAGTCCTAATCGGATTTGCTCCATTTTTTTGTCATTAAACTTTGGATTGGCGTAAATACTTACATCAAGTCCTTCTTCAAGTCCTTCACGAATTATATTCATTTGATAATAATCAAATTTTGAATTAGTGTATATACTAACATCAATCTTATTTTCAATTCCTTTTCTAATTTGATACATTTGGTTTGAAGCGAATTCTGGTTTTGCATATATACTTACATCAAGCCCTTGTTCGATCCCATCTCTGATTAGACGCATTTGATCTTGATCAAAATCAGGGCTTGCATACATTTTAACTTCTGATTGACTAAGTCCATCTGAAAGACCATATATAACTTGTGTTATTTGAGCTATATCAAACTTTGGATTTACAAGTTCGCTAACGTCTACGCCATATTTTTTTCCCAAATCAATTTGTTTTTTTATAATCTTATCCATAATCTACTCTCCTTTGTTTTCTAAATATTAAGTAACTTAAAACTTGAAATTAATATATTGAGTTCCAGCTTCAAGTTTACATATTACACAAGCCGAATGTAACAAACATTGAAAGCATAGAAAAAGAGAGGCTTATTACCTCTCTAAAATTGCAATTTATTAATTTAAAAAATCCCTGCTATTTTCAGTTGAAACCATAACAGCAAAACCATTATCTTCCACTTTCTTACCTTTTCGATATGTTCCTGAAACTTTGAAGTAAACATCTTTGTAATACTTACTACCACGAACAATTTTACCTGCTTCTTCAGGGTTATCACAACTTACAGGATTTGCTAAGAACATTTTATATAATGTATCAACATTTTTATCTACCCTATACTTAATTTCTTTTTTTTCATAGTCGTATTTATTAAATAGAGAAGTAGACTCTATATTGACCCACTTACCATTAATTTGAACCTCGGCAAAAATATGTCTTGGAGTATAAGGATCCTCCTCCTCTGTATCGTAATTAATTGGGAATTCGTGAACAATTCTGTATTTCAAGTTAGTTTTATCTAACAAGTTTTTTTCAAGATAAGTTCCACCATAACAAGCAGTGTAACCATCTTTTATAGTTTCCCACTGTGAAGTGTAAGGAAATAACCTGTAAGTCAAATCCAAATCAGAAATATATTTGACTAAACTCATAAGAACTTGAGATTCAGTTTCACCACTAGGTCTATAATTATCTACAATTTCATTAAACCATGGTTCATTGAATGTAAAATTTACCATTTCAAAGGATTTATCTGTATTTACACCCTTATATTTTGGTTTACGAGCCTCTTTATATTCTTCCCATTTTGCGTATTTAGAAGCTTCAATTAAGCCATCATTTTGAACAAAATACTTCTTGTTATTATAATTTACATAATATCCCTTATGTGTTTCTAAACCATCTATTGTGTTTACCCTAGTTCCCTCTTCTACAGTTAAAAAAGTCTTGTTTTTTTCGTCATATAGCATACCACCACTAGCAACAGCCATTTCCTTAGCTGAAACATTGTTCAATAACATAAATCCAATACCTAACAATAAACCGAATTTCTTAATTTTTTTCATAATCAAAACCCTCTTTCTTCTTAAAAAATATTTATGAATTTCTCTAAATACTAAGTAACTTAATATTTGAAAAAGAGGGTCCATTTTCCAAAATTGGTCTAAAATGTGTATTTTAGAGGGTTGTAGGCATAAAAAAAGAGAGGTTAAAAAACCTCCTTTAACAACATGAAATTATTTATTTGTACTTTTAAAATTGCTTGATAAAAATTTAATTGTAGAATGTTTTGCATTAAATCCATTATCTTCTACCTTTTTACCAGCTTGATATGTTCCTGAAACAAGATATTCAACATCAGGAAAATCCTTGTTTGAATCGAATCTCGCATATATGTTATTTTTGTAATCTCTTTCATTTTTCATAAAAGAATCATATAAAAACTTATCATCTTTCTTTTCTTGGTTAACTTTTTTAGGATTAGTTTGAAGATAAGTTCCATCTGCTAATTTCCACTTACCATCTACCTTAACCTCCATAAAGATATGTCTAGGGTTTGAAGGATCAGTCTCGCCTGTATCAAAATTAATAGGCATTGAATAAACAACTCTATATTTTAGATTTGACTTATCCAATAAGAGCTTTTGAAGACAAGTTATTCCATAACACGCAGTGTAACCATCTTTTATACTTTCCAATTGTTCTTTACTTCCACCAGTCTGATATTTAATATTTAAGCCAAGAATATACTTATTTAAATTCATAAAAACTTCAGAGTCATTTTTTCCAACTGGTTTATAATTATCTACAACCTTTTTAATCCATGGGTCATTTATTTCGAAATTAACTTTCTCATAAACGTAGTTATTAGATGACATTGTAACTTTTGGTTTGTGAGAATTTACATATTCCTCGTAACCTGAATAATTTTCAAGACTAGTTAAACCATCATTAGGCACAAAATACTTTTTGTTATTGTAATTAACATAATAACCCTTGTGAGTTTCTAAGCCATCAATAGAATTGACCTTAGTTCCCTCGTCAACAGAAACAATAGTCTTGTTTTCTTCATCAAACAAAATACCTTTTTCAGTAATAACCATTTCTTTAGCTGAAACGTTATTCACTAACATAAATCCAATACCTAACAATAAACCGACTTTTTTCATTTTTTTCATAAAAAACCTTCCTTTTTAATATTTTCCTCTGGTCCTATAGGACCAACCAAAAACCTACTTCTTACAAAATTTGAAAAACTTCTATGAATTTTTCTAAATACTAAGTAACTTAATATTTGAAAAAGAGACCCTATTTTCCAAAATTGGTCTAAAACGTCTCTTTTTCAACGTTTACCAGTGTAGAAAAGAGAGGATTTAACCCCTCTTATCATTGATATACAATTAAATCAGCATAAACTTCTGAAAGTCATACCTGAAACCATTTCTTTTCACACCTTGGTTAAAATGACCCCTAACATTGCATTTAAATATTTTTTTCAAAATATCCCTCCTTCATATCTTATTAACTCCTCTTAAATAAAAAGTAACTTAAACGATCAAAAGATTATATTGAAACTAAAAAAGCCCCACGAGGGGCCTTATAAAAACTTTTAACTTTCCTTTAAGTCTTCTAAAAATACACACTCATCATTTTCTGTAAAGTAGGAACGTAATTCCTCAAATCCTTCTGGAACAGTGTTTACAAATTCAATACCATCTGAACTGTCACACCATAACCCAACATCGTTAAATTCTTCACCTCTATAATCTCCTCCACCAAGTCCATTGCCAAAAGCAATTAAGAGCATAAGTGGAAAAATTGAAGTATAGGAGGTTCCTTCCTCATCTTCATAGGACCATTCAATTGGAAGGTTTTTTAAATCTACATACTCTTTAGTCTTGTTATTAACTAGATACCTTGTAGCTTTCTTTGATTCAACACCTGATAGTTTTTTGAAGTTGAGTTCTTCATCACAAAGATAAAAAGATTTGTCTTCGTCTAAGCCAAACTCACCATACAAAGAAGAAATGAAATCAGCCTTTTCTGGTAAATCCTCATTAGCATAATCTACGTTTGAATAATCTCCAACAACAAGAACCCTGTCACCTTTCCAATCTGTTTGAAGAAGATTTATTAACGCACCCACAAAACCATTTGAACTTAAATCATCTCCTATATAAGAAAACTCCATTAGTTTTGACCCACAATCGTAATCCCAAGAATATAAAAACTCCCTTTTATCAAAATTGACAATCTTATAATATTGACCCATAAACACTCTCCTTTTTTATTTTTTATCTAACTATCTCTTACAATTAATAAGTAACTTAAACAATCAAAAAAATATATCCAGTTTAAGAAGTTTAATTTATATGTATGAAAAAATTTTATAAAAAAAGGAGGCCAAGCCTCCAGTTAATTTTTAAAAATATCCGTTATTAAACTTATCAGGGAAAACCCACTCTTCAAAATACCAGTAAATTTCATCGTCTGTTAATTCTTCAAAATTCATTTCTTCCTCATCAAAGCCTGTAAAACCACCAGCCTCTCTTGTGTTTTCTAACCATGAAATAGTTTCTTTTCTAATTTCTTCTTCTGAACTGTTTTCTACATATTTCTTATATTCATCAAACATATTAGCCATAATATACTCCTTTATTACTTAAAAAATCATAAATACTGCTTTTAAAAAAGCAACCATTAACCTCATAAACGACCTCATAACATTCTCCTTTTAAAAAACCATATTTTCTTCAAATTTCTTTCCAGTTCTTTCAAAAAATTCTTCTTCATCAATTTCTGTAAAGTAACTGAAATCTGCAAACATCAAATCTTGTATAATTAGTTCTAAAGCCTCAACCTCTGAATTATCTTTTATAAAGTCAATGGAATTAGCAAGTTCTCCGTCAACAAACGTATTTCTTTTAAAGTTTACTAAGTCATATTCAGCTTGTATTTCGTGTTCTCCATCTTCGCTTGTAGTATAAGCAAGACCTATACTTTCTAGATTAGGATATTCTTTATCAAAATCTTCATATTCCATTTCATATTCAAACTCATCATTTAAGTAATCAACAATCATGTTTTTAACTTCTTGTAATTTATCTTCTTTTCTCATAATTCATTCTCCTTATTGTTTTTTTATTTCTCTCTTGTAAATAATAAGTAACTTAAATAGCCAAATGAATATATTGAGATTTGTGCTAGAAAACGGGTCACTGACCTATTTATTTAATTTTTGCCAATTTAAAAGGTGGTTAAGTCATCTCCCAACCACCTAAGACTAAACAAAAGCCTTTATTCTGTTATAATTGTCATGATTTTCTCTAAACCATTGTTAAAAAAAACTTATAATATATTCCGAAAGAAAACCTGGGCTAACCCCAACATACCCTAAAGAAAGTGTTTTAGTGTTTGAATTATCTACAAGGCACACCTGTTTTACCAAACCTCTAGTACACTCACCTTCAAACCCAACCAATGAAACCATATAACAACCTGAAAAATACTCTTGAAGTTTGTTCAAAACTATTTTAAATATTTCTGTATCATCATTTGATCTGAATTGTTTCTTTCTTTCCACAAACTCCAAACTGTTAAAATATTCTTGAATTTTAGAATAATAAAGTATAGAAAAAAACTCCTCGCCAGAAACCTTTATACAAATTTTTGAATTCTTAGACATAATTAACTCTCCTTTTTGTATCTCTTATTAGTTTATCTATCATAAATAACAAGTACCTTAAAAAGAGAAAATAATATATTGAAAATTATATCTAAAAACAAAAAACGCTCTCTAAGATTGAGAACGCTTTTAAAATTAGTTTTTACCCTTTGTTTCTTCTTCTTTTAATTTTCTTTTAACATCATTCATCTTGACAGTATATTTACACCATAAACGAGAACACAAACTGAAGAAAATAAGCGACAATATTCCATCTATGGGGTGTAATCCCGTTGACAACACTCTTGAACAAAAATGAACAAAGATAAAAAATACTCCAATAAACGATGCCCCTGAAAACAACCTATACAAAACTTCCAACTGCTCATTTGATAAATCTAACTCGCCTTCAGCCTCCTTTTGTTTCGTATTGGTATTTTCGTTAAGCTGATCTTCAGCAAAATGTTCTGTAACTGTTTCTTCAAAAACCTCTTTTTCTCCTATTTGTTCCGATTCTTCTGATAGGTTACCTTTCTTCTTTTCTTCTTCAATTTCTTTTTCCATTCTTTCATAGGTATTTTTAGCCATCTTTAGAATACATAAAAATACTATAATAGATACTAGTATTGCAATTCCTTGTTCCATTCCCATTTTGTTACTCCCTTCTACATACTTAGTCAATATCTCTAACGAGACAAGTTTACCTAGGCTATCCTCGTAGTTCCTACGATTTTATTTTTCTTATATAAAAAAACCTCATTGTTTTCTCTAAATATTAAGTAACTTAAAATTTAAAATTTATGATTGTTTTTAAAAATTAGATTTTTAAAACTAAAAACGCTCTCTAAGGTCGAGAACGCTTTTGAAATCTCTTTCTACAACATGGTAGATGAGTTATTTACATTATATAGAGACAAATTATTATCTAACACCTTGAAAACCATGTCTTTCAATTGCAGGCAAAACTGTTTCTAAATCATTATCTTGAAAAGAAATATTTATGTCTGGAAAAATGCCAGCCATAACGCTAATATAACCTAATGAATATTTAGCATTATCTTCAGTCAAATAAATAGGTCTTCTAGAATTGTTACCAATACCATGTTCCGAATAATCTTCACCATAAGAAACAAGACCTGTGCTTTTATCAGCAAAAAAGTCCTTTAGCATATTCAGCACAATCCTATATATCTCTGCTCTTTGTTCGAACCTATCATAGCCTTTGATTGTATTGAAATCTACATTATTCAGAAAATTATAAATACCAGAACTTTCAATAATATTTAAAAAATCTTTTTTTGAAACTTCAACCACTTTTCTAGTTTCTTCAAAAATCATAATATCCCCCTTTATCCAAAAATCTTATCCATAACTTCATCTGGTTTTTCCTTTGCGTGGATAATTCCATATTTTGTTTGAATACCAGAAAAAATGGTTTCCTTATCATACCTATCTGTGTAGTTATAATCGTTTTTGTGTAGAATATCTTCTGTTAATGGGGCGACAATAACAATATTCTCTCTCCTAACAAATAAGTTTTCTCCAGTATCATTATCAGTTAATTTTATAAAGTTTTCTCTATTCATTTTATTCTCCTCTCTATTATTATTTCTTTCTTGTAAATAATAAGTAACTTAATTTATCAAAAAATTATATTGAGAAAAAGAAGAGCCAATTTCTAGGCTCTTTTTGCATAAACAACATCACCATATTTATTTATAAAATAAGTAAGGTTTTTCTCTTTCATAGGGAACTCTTCATAATTTTCCCTTTTTACTCTTTTTTCAATAAAATTTTTTAAATTATCTAAATCACAAAACTCAAAAATAGCTGACTGCTCTAAACATCGTAAATTAGAATAAAGTTTAAGCCATACTTCTTTTTCTTTCAGTTTTGGAATATCAGTATTTCTACAAGAATGAACGGAAACCCTCATCATACAATTTTTCTTATAATCAAAGTATGAAAATTTATTTTTCCCCTCATCTATAAAGCTATACTCGTCTCGAAGACTATTTAAGAAATCATTTACTTCAAAAATATTATTAAAATGAAAAATTTGTTTTCTTCTAAAAAAATTATCCTCATTAATTTTTTTAACTTCTTTAATTTCGACCCTAAACATAACACATACTCCTTTTCACTCTTATAAAATTCTCTCTTACAATTAACAAATAACCTAAAGTTTGAAATTAATATATTGAGCCTTGTCTTGCAGTTTACAAGTTTGAGAAGTCAAAAGTAACATTGCATATTTATTAATACTGTCTACTCTATTTAACTTATACTAATTTAAAAATATAAAAATGTATAAAGAAAGAGCCTATTGCTAGGCTCAATCTTTAAAATGGGATATCATCACTTGACATAGGGAAAAATCCTTCGTTGTCATCTTCTGATTGATAAGTTGGCTCATTATTCATATTATTTTGGTTAGCTTGACCTTGATTGTCATTTTTCTTACCAAACTCTAAGAACTGAACATTAGAAACCCTAACTTCAGTTGTATAAATTGTTCTACCTTCATTGTTTTGATAAGAGCCAGTTTCAATTTCTCCACCGATAGCAACAAGGCTACCCTTACCAGTGTAATTAGCCATATTTTCAGCTAACTTACCCCATACTACACAAGGAATAAAGTTTGCAGTTGGTTTGCCTGCGTTTTGAAGTTCTTGTCTTTTTTCCTTTGATAAAGTCTTATCTACAGCTACTGTTAGTCTACCGAAGGCCACTCCGTTTTGAGTGTATCTAAGTTCTAAATCTCTAACTAATCTTCCCACTAAACTTACATTGTTCATAATCAATTCTCCTTTTTAATTATTGTTATTATTACTATCTCTTACA
>QWBY01000305.1_pt1 | contig 50933 bp, 43 predicted proteins | sample 1972471 | NCBI WGS metagenome assembly QWBY01 (sample SAMN09866722, study PRJNA288562) | Human gut metagenome isolate term6_stool, whole genome shotgun sequencing...
ATAAGCGGGAGAATAAACCCCACATGCGAATCCTGAGCTGGTCGATGAGGATGGGCATGAGATATAAGACCGTGACAAGGACGACCGTATGAAAAAGCAGTTGGAACCCAGAGGCAGTCATGAACAATTGCCTGACGATGGGATAAAACACTTGCTGATAGAAGTCGGGATGAGCATGGAGAAGATAAACGGCAAAGCATGAACGGCCCATCCAATTCACAATTTTGCAATGGAAACGGAGGCGAGAAAAGGCCAAAAGCACACAGCCAACCAAAACTCAGTTGCTGTGTGCTTATCGCAAAGTGGTAATCCTTCTGAGGCATTACCTTAATTGGCTATGATTTATCTCACCTGTAGCGTATAATCTTCCACCTCCCCGTTAGCAAAGTTTCCGCATGGGTCTTGATATCCATCGGGACTGGCTATGACACGAATGCGATAGTTCCCCTTGGGAGTGTTTGAAGGAACGAGGATGTATCCAGAGAATGCAAAGTAAGAGTAGCGTTCCACTTTCTTCTCAGAGGCAGAGAAAATGCCATCGTTGTTGAAATCCACATAAACTCGCCAGTACATCCTTCTTGAATTGGAACCGCTGAAACCAGGCTTGAGCTTGTATTGGAAAGAATATCCTGGGCTGCTGTAAGCAATATTCGATGTGAAATTGCTATAGGGAGATGCCCCCGAATTCTTGGTCATAGTACTAAGGCTCACCTGACTGATGTAAGCTGACGAGTAATTGCCTGCGGCAATCGAGCAGTAAGCACCTGGATTAGGGTTGGGGTTAGGATTGGGATTTGGGTCGGGATCTGGGTCGGGATCTGGGTCTGGATTAGGCTTTGGATCTGGTTCCGGTGATGACGGCTGTGTGATGACTGCCGTGTAGTCTTCCACCTCACCATAGGTGAAGTGCTCATCCGGTTTGGGATAGCCGCCCCACTTCGCACTTACGCGAACGCGTGTCTCACCTTTGACGGCATTAGCTGGAACCTTAAACATACGATAGAAATAGTTTGCGGAATTCATGTATTGAGCCAGCACTCGCTCGTTATCCTCGAATATCTTGTTGCCGTTGAAGTCCACCCAAACACACCAATACATTGGATATGTCCCGTTGGGGAAGCGCGGCATCAAGGTTATGTAATAGCTTCCGCCTGCCTCAAGCTCTGTCTTCTTGTCCTTAAAGAAGGTATAGGATGAAGCATTGCTATAGTTCTCCATGTTTCCGATGCTCACATAATAGATGTAGGTCGAGTTAAAATAATCGGAGAAAGATGGAGCATAATCATCCGCCGGTTTGGGATCGGGTGTTGGGTCTTCACCATCATCACCACCATTGTATCCTGGAGGTGCGAAGTTAACGACAATGGTCTGCCAATAGTTGAAGCCTCCCGAACCGCCGCCGATACCCAGTCCACTTGGATCAAGCGCATTAAGCAGGAAATATCCATCGGAATAGCCTCCCCATCCCCAATTGATGTGAAAATAACCATTGGAGCTGTAGCCATCGCACACAAAAGAGTGTCCGCCACCATTACCACTACCGGCATATTGTACGGGTCTGCCGTTGTCAAGTTCGTTGCGGACGATGCTTTCCCACTGTGTGGTGGAGTAATCGGAGCGTTCCAGACTTGTAACGGCTGCCGGATAAGAGTAATGTTCCTTTAGCATGGCTGGCACTTGCTGCTGATAGGTTCCGCTACCCGAAGGAGAGAAGCCCATGTTCAGACCTACTGCTACACCATAGCAGAAGCTTGCCACGTCATCGTTCGGACCACGGAGGACAGACTTTGGCATATTGTTCCAATTTAGGTCATAATTGTAATTAAACGACAATGTTCCATAGCTTGAATTATAGGAGTGATAACCCGTACCACGTGATGGATATTCATAGAAACGCATGATTTGTGAAGTTGCCGTAGCCACACATCCCACAGGACAATTGTACGGACAATAGGCATTATAATAAGGAGCCTGATTCCAGTGAATATCACCAAGCAAAGGGCGGACAGCAGTTTGTGCGTTCATGGCATTGTAAGTACCAGCAATAGCAGCGCTGCGCATATCCTTGATGCGGTTGTCGATTTTTACATGCGTATTAGCAAATCTTATTTCCTTGGCATATCCGTTCAACAATTCTTTCATGTTCGAAGGTATTTCATCAGGATCGAACTTGCCTTCGGTGGAATAACCCAGCACGGGATAAGTTCCTTTCGATGCGGAAACGAGTACATATCCCTCATCGCCATAGTTGATTACATAATAAGTAGGTTGCTGATTGGCATCCGAACGAGTACCGGAAATAGCATCGGTATATACGATTTTGAGTTCGGGCAAACCGCCAGCCCTGGTCTTTACCTTTGCCACATCGCTGTTCTTGGTTAGGAACTCGCCTGCTATTTCCAATGCTTCATTGGCGGGAACGAAACTGCTTTCATGAGTTGAATCGACAGACTGAATCTCATCTGTCTGACAACCGACAAGAAAGAATAGGCAGCCAATTATGATTCCATAGAATAATTTTGATATTTTTTTCATCATCTTGACGTATTATTAATTAATAAATAAAGTCTAATCGGGGGCGAAGCCTCATTAATTCTGCATTCCGAGAGCAAAAGGTCTTTGCTTTTCAAATTACTTCTTTACGCAGAGGTTGGTTCTAAAAATTAGCTTTGCCATATTTTGAGTTTATTTTGAATTCAAAATGTTAATAGGTGAAGAAGTGTAGCTCGCTACATGACTGAACGAATATACAATCTCTGCCAAAAGGAACCAAAAGATGACAATACGCACCTCACAAACTTGATTAATTATTGTGCTGTGAAATTTTCAGAACCAACCGAAAACTATTTCGTGAAGTAGCTGATATCAAAGACGATAGAGCCGTGGAAATCAGTTGCTATCTTGCGGCGTGTCTGAACTCCGAACTGATAGTCTTTAGCTGCGAAAATAAGGTCTTTAAGCGACTTGGTAACCGTTTCCGTGCCAAGGTCATCACCTTTTGCCGTACCTGCAACTACTGTATTGCCAAGTGATACGGTAATCTCTACCTGCTGATTCAGGAAAGTCTCCATGTCCATACCGTTCCTGTCCAGTGTGATAGTGGTGGAAGGAGCATCTATCTGCGTATAAATATTCGGACCATTCATCTTGTAATAATCAGAGAATGGTGTGTTGAACAATGTTACCTTCTGACCGTTAGGAAGTTTCAGTGTGGCATTTCCCCAAACGCAGAGGTCGGGCTTTGCTCCAGCGGCAGCCTCCAGAGCAGTAGGTGTGATGCGGAACGATATCTGATTGCATTCTGGAACGAATACGGAAGATATAATTGGGAAACGGTCGGTGGTAAGCACTTGAGCTACGGAATTGTCATCCACATAGCGCAATGTGTAGGAGATGGGGCATGCCGTGGAAATAGGCATTGGTTCGGCGAGGCTCTTGCGGAAGCCTTCCCAACCACCGTCTGCCAATCGACCGTGCTGCTCGGTTTTTCCGCCAATGCAGAGCAAGTGCAATGCTGACTCGTCGAGCACTTTCTTATACTGTGTTTGCAAGGAGACATTGAGGTTAGCCCAGTCGGGGAGAAGCAGACCAAGTGCCGCTGTTACCTCATCATAGCTGTAATTGCTGGAAACGAGCATGTAAGCGATACGTCCGTAATAAACGTCGCTGACATAAACGGGAACGGTTCCCTTAAAGTTTTTTGCCACTTCGGGTGCATTAGCGAGAATACATCCCTCTGGCATATCCATGGAGACGCTATATACTTTCTGGATGAATTTCAACAGCACGTGGGTCTTGTTGCGCTGCCATGAATTGCTCAAATCCCAAGTGAGCTTTGCGGTTGAACCTATCGAGCCTGAAAGATGAACGGACCCCGACTTGTCGAGTGTTACCTGATGATACTCATACTCTGTCATGGCACCCGCATCTTGCGCACCATAAGAAAGCCAATCCTTCAATATGTCCTGATAAGAGCTCCACGACACGTCAACCAGCGGACGCGACTGCAACGTACCGGCAGCGAGCGGTACAAGTGTGTTGGAAATGGTGATGGGAACGATTTTCTGTCCCTTCACGGGAGTGTATTCACCGCTGGTAACACTACCTCCCACGAACACATGTCCAGGATAGATGGAAGTGGAGGCAGGGTTGAAAATCATGAACTCGTTGTAAGCCGTGCCCGACTGATGATAAGTGGTACGGGTAATCTTAATCCCCGGTATGCCATTTTCGAAGTCGTACGTACTGGATTCGCCTCCCGGAACATTGGGAAGATTGGGAGATGTTACGTTTGAGCGCACCATTCCCTCACCAAGCTTGTAATTACTGAACGAGAAAGAGTTGTCGGGGGTTGGATCGTCTTTCTCCCACTCACCATCATAACTCGTACAACTACCTAAAATCAAAGCTGCCACCAATGGCAACCAAGACTTTGATACGGATAAATTAGTTTTTTTCATTAATGAGAATTGATTTACATTAACCACGGAAAAAGACAACAGCGCATCTGTTTCTTCCATGAATAATTATGTGTCATTTGAATTGATTTCCAACCCCGATGCGCTGACGAAACCATTTTATTTGGTTCCCGAAGTTGTTCTTGTCGCGGCAGACACCTCCACCTACTATTTTATTCACGTTATCTTTTATTAGTTATTCGTTGATATTAATTTCGTTTACATGAAAATCTGCTTGCAAAAATAACAAATTGGAATAAATTAACCAAAATTTTATCAATAAATACTGCGAGAAACATAAAAAAAATTGTATCTCGGTTTTGTCAGACATCTATTAAACTTCTTAATATGCTAATTACTAAATATTTATACCTATATCGCACAGCCTTGAAGAACGGCAGTTGTCGGAACGATAATTTCACGGTGAAATTCAAAAGGTTTAGCTTTCGCACCGCAAAAGGTCACCTGGCGAAGGGCGAAAGGTGACCTTTTGAAAACAAAAGTCTATACATCTGAATATCAGATGGTTACAAATATGCTTTTAATCCATCTTCTCCAACCGGTATTCTTTTCCTCTTTCGTTGACTATTTTCACCTTGCCCCGCTCTTCAATCACAGGCCTTATTCGCCTGATGAGCGTATAAAGGGTGTCGCTGGCATCGGGTTTCTTGGCCATAGACGGTCGCAGAATTCCTTTTTTGATACCATATGCCAGTCGTTGAACAGGAACAACCGTATCAACTTTGACTGCAAAGTCGTCAATGGTATGGGATTATCGTGCGAGTCATAGAACTGTGCCGACGATTGTGAATAGACCAATCCACCGAACACCGTCATCCTTTCGCTCTTGCGTCTGAAAGATAGCAAATTTCGTTTATTTACCCAAGAATAAGCGGGAGAATAAACCCCACATGCGAATCCTGAGCTGGTCGATGAGGATGGGCATGAGATATAAAAAGCAACAAGACTGAGCAAAGAATGTTGACGGGAGAGTTGTACTGGTAGAGCTTGTCGAGCCACGACTCACGACCGGAAGCTACAAGAACGTAACCAAGAAGCACAACGGGCAACATGACTGCGGCATAGAAAAGAAAATAGAATTTGGGCTTATGCAGCGTGAAAGTCGGACGATGGATGCTGAAATAACGTGCCAACAGATAGAGACAGATGAAGAATAACGGCGAGCAACCTCGATCGAACCACTTGTCATCGCTAATCCAACCGTAAAGGAACATCAGTCCGAACAAGGCGAAGAGGAGTATTCGCTGTTCTTTCGCTGTGGTATTCTCCGTAAATCGGTTGAGCAAAGGCGACAGAATGAACAGTATAAGATAAGCGCCCACGAACCAATATCCGTTCGTCAGTAACAAATGGAGGAAATAATTGACAGAGAATGGTGTCCGTCCGATAAAGACGAACACAAGATAGATGGGCAAAGAATAGAAAAGAACTTGAAAGACGAGCGTTCCCAGCTTATGCAACGTGAAGCGGATGCCGTACCAACCAGAAACTAACACAAACAGATTGACGCACGACATGGTAAGCGACTTCAGTCCGACGGCACCCAAAATCGTGCTCAAGGGACTCGCTTCGATGACATGAAGTTCAATACCCATCCCCAGAAAGTCGAGATGAAAGAGTATCACGGATAACATTGCCACCAACCGGAGCAACTCCATGTTCGAATCGCGCTTCAGATATTTACAGTCTGTTGCCATCGTTATACCCCACGTTCAGCCCAATCTCCCCTGTCGAGGCTGCGATAGCCGATCGCCTCTGCTATGTGGTGAGTTTGCACAGGCTCAGAGTTCTCAAGGTCGGCGATGGTCCGCGCCACCTTCAAGATGCGGTTATAGGCGCGGGCAGAGAGCTTCAGCCGCTCCATAGCCGAGCGTAGGAGCGTTTTCGACTGCTCGTCGGGCTCGGCATACTGGTGAATCATGCGCTCGGTCATCTGCGCATTGCAATGGATATTGGGATGGTCTTTGAACCGTTCCGTCTGGACGGCACGAGCTTTGATAACTCGCTCACGTATGGCAGCACTCGCTTCGCCCGGAGAAGCCTTGCTGATGTCGGCAAAAGGCAAGGCACTTAATTCTATCTGAAGGTCGATTCTGTCGAGCAAAGGCCCTGAAATTTTGGAGAGATACCGCTGTATCTGTCCCGGAGTACAGACACAATGATGCGTCGTATCGCCGTAATAGCCACACGGACAAGGATTCATGCTCGCCACAAACATGAAGCTACAAGGGTAGGTCACTGTGTATTTGGCCCGCGAAATGGTAATAGTCCGGTCCTCCAAGGGCTGCCTCAGCACTTCCAGCGTGTGCTTGTTGAACTCCGGAAGCTCATCCGTGAACAACACTCCGTTATGAGCGAGCGTTATTTCGCCAGGCATCGGAGTCATTCCGCCACCCACGAGAGCCACTTCGGATATCGTATGATGAGGGCTGCGGAACGGTCGCTGTGCGATCAGCCCCGTATTTTTCTTCAGTTTCCCAGCAATGGAGTGGATTTGCGTGGTCTCCAAGCTCTCGTTGAGCGACAACGGCGGAAGAATGGAAGGCAATCGCTTCGCCATCATACTCTTTCCGCTTCCCGGTGGGCCAACCATGATGACGTTGTGAGAACCAGCGGCCGCCACTTCGAGGGCCCTTTTGACGCTCTCTTGCCCACGAACATCTGCAAAATCCAAGTCGCTGACATACTGACTGTCGTAAAATTCCTTTCTCGTATCTACAAAACAAGGCTCTGGAGCATAAGTGTCGTTGAGAAAGTTGATGACCTCCATGATGTTGCTCATTCCATAAACGTCAAGTGAATCCACCACTGCGGCCTCGTGCTCGTTGGCCTTTGGCACGATCAACCCTTTGAATTTATCGGCCCTTGCTTTGATTGCAATCGGCAAAGCTCCCTTAATGGGCTGCAAAGTGCCATCAAGGCTCAGCTCTCCGACAAGCATGTAGTCGCCGAGGCGGTCGGAATGCATCTTTTCGTTGGCCGCAAGTATGGCGATAGCTAAGGGAAGGTCGAAACTTGATCCCTCCTTGCGCAAGTCGGCTGGCGAAAGATTGGCTGTTATGTCGGCAACGGGAAACTTATAGCCTACGTTCAGCAGAGCCGCCGCTATGCGATCGTGGCTCTCCTTTACGGCAACGTCGGCCAATCCTGTAAGATGGTATAGCACCCCACGTGTGATGCTCACTTCGACAGTGACGGTCGTTACCTCCATTCCGTTCACTGTGGCACAATATGTCTTTACAAGCATTACTTATTAAGGTTGTTGAGTCTCTGTCTTAACGTATTCGCATTTACCCTACGTTCAGTTATCTTTCCGTTCTTGATGACGATATTGTCGGGTACGGTGTTCAGACCGAGTGTTTTCAGTAGCTTACCCTCCATCATCTGCCCATCGCAAATGTTGCGGAAGGAGATGTTGTCGCGCTCAATAATGTTGCGAGCCTCCTTGACATCAGCATCAACGCAGATGCCAATGACTGTCGCCTGTCCTTTCTTTGACAGCTCATCCAATGCCCGTTGCGTGTCGAGACTTTCGTAACTCCACGACGCCCATGTGCTAATGATGACCGTCTTGCCCTGCAAATCGGCAGCTTTGACGAGCTTTCCGTCCATGTCACGGGCAGTGAAGTTGGGCAACCGGTTGCCGATGCTGGCATTTTTCAGTCGATGCAGCTGGCTTTTCAACATCGACAGCGTACCGTTCTTGGGTTGTTCGGCGCTCATCAGATTCACAAGCGCCAACGCTTGCTTGTAGTCAGCTCCCTCATTTTGCAGAAAATACTTATCCGTCAGATACACACTGACAGGTGACTCAGGGTGGTCTTTCACGAATTGGATGGCATACTTCACCTCTTCAGGTGGCGAGGCCTCAGACACTTGCTTCCGGAAGTCAGTCATCAGCTCGTTGGCATCGGTCCCTTTGACCTCCATCTCTTTCAGATGCGACGCGTCGGCTGTCACTTCGACGGCCTCTCCTGGTTCAGTGAAGATGGGTTGCGTTGAAAAGTTCGGGAAGATGATGACGAGTGTTGCATCGAACTGGCTGGGAATCTCATACGTGAAGCGACCGCCCTCAATCTTGATGGTGTCCAACCCGTCGATGGCCCCATCGGGACTATACACATAAAGCTCACCTTGATTCATGTGCAACAAATGCCCTTCCATCTTGAAGTGCCCGCTGCGAGTACCACAAGAAACCAATAGCAGTGATAGAAGAATAAAATATACTATTTGCTTCATGTGAGAAAGATTTAAGAAACCATTCTATATTCCTCATAGAATATAAAAAGTGCCGCGAGCGGGACTCGAACCCGCACAGCCATTACTGGCCAAGGGATTTTAAGTCCCTCGTGTCTACCAATTCCACCATTGCGGCAAACCGAGTGAGACAGGATGGGATTGCTGGTCCCAAATATGTGCTGACACTTGCCCATCTTTACCCTTCCGCCGTGCAAACAGTTCGGCAATGATGAGGTGTCTCGGCAACTCTCCTCACTCTTCGAACAACCGTTAGGAGGAAAAGAACATTTCGGATTGAAGTAAAAGGATTTTACAGTTAAGCCATCACGACTGATTTTATAAAATACTGATAGTCAGTGTAAAAGATTTTGCATTGCAAAACGTCATCTATTGCACCACGAAAGCTGACCTTTCATCGTGCGATAGCTAAGCTATGACGGAACGGAAGCTAAGTAATGGAACATGATTGCTGAATTATTTTTACAAAATCTCTCAACTGACATTCGCTCTTTCGCCCCGTCCACCATCTGCAAGGCTCAACTGGCGGAGGTCTCAGTTCACGTTCAACACCCCGTAAGGTCCGCGCGAAATTGCACGATAACGGGTGAGCGGCTTGCCTTTCCCACCCGACACGATGTTGCCGCCAGTGTTCATGTTATAGTTTCGTCCGCACTTACCACAACTTGCAACTCCCGCCCCATTCATTGTCAGTTCATAGGCTTTCAGAGGCAGAGCATTGAAATCGAAACAGTTGGGACATTGTAGGTCGAAGGCATAGAATCTTGTGGGCTGATCTAAATTGCCATAGCCCACAATAAGCCCCTGTTGCATGCCCACACGTCGATAGCTCTCCAGCCGCAGGTCGATAGCCGTGAAGCGTTTCTCCGACGACAGCCCCTGATTGTTGGTGAAGCTGAAGAAGTTGGCTCCGTTCCTATAGACGGGTCTTATGATTGTGAAAACACCTGGCGACATCTGGTTCATCGAACTGGCCAGTGTCGCATCCAGATGAGTGCTGTTGTCAATCGTCAGATAGCAGTGATGGTCGCTGTATTCAAACTCGGTATTGTCTCCACACGAAGCAAAAAGAAACAAGGCGATGAGCCACAGTAGTGGTGTTTTGGACATATTGAAAGATTAAATGTAAAAAAATCACTTCCTGAACATCAATAAAGAATATCTGATACGTTCTTGCCCATGACAATTTTCCGCAGTATTACTTTGCGAATAGTAGTTTTTGGTAGCCCCTTCCTGAAGGAGAGGGGTTGCCAAGAATCTATCAATAGGGTATCATGGCCAATGCCTCGGCAATCTTTTCCACCCCCTCCTGAAGTGGACCAGACACCATTCCCTTGGCAAAGAAAGGAATATCGGCATCGATTGTCAAGCGCATTTTCGAGTTGTGCTCATCAGTGGGCAGCACTTGAATCCAGAAATTGAATGACATCGGCGACTTTTCACTCGCAAACTTAATCATTTTTGGTTCCTCACGCTCAATGATGCGCATGCTTACCTGACCAACGGGAGGCACATTGACCGATATGGTGTCCTTGTCGAAGGTCAAATCCTTCAGCTTATCTCCAGGAACCTTGTCCTTGACCTTCTCTATATTCGTCAAATCGCTCAGCATGTCATAGACGTTTTGCTGGGGATAGGGTATTTGTTTTACGTTGCTTTCAAATTTACTCATAATCTTTTGTAAATGAGTTGATGGCGAATCATGCCGAAAAAGCTCGGCTTGTATCGCACAATTACTTCATCCAATTCTCCGGAGACTTGCGCCATTCGTTGAGCAAAGGCACGTCCGACTGCTTGATATAACCAGTCTCCAGGGCCTTTTCCACAACATTCTGGTAGTCAGTAAGCGTCACCAGTTTTACGTTTGCCTCGCTGAAAGCCTGCTCTGCCACAGGGAAGCCGTAAGTATAGGAAGCCACCATGCCTACAACCTCGAACCCTGCCTCGCGCAAAGCTGCGACAGCCTTGAGCGATGAGCCACCCGTGGAAATCAAGTCCTCAACAACCACAACCTTAGAACCCACTGGCAATTCGCCCTCTATTTGGTTTTTCATGCCGTGATCCTTTGGTTTCGGACGCACATAGGCATAAGGCATGGCCAGTTCGTCGGCCACCAATGCTCCCTGAGCTATGGCACCCGTGGCCACTCCTGCAACGGCTGTAGCCTCTGGGAAATGTTTCATAATGGCATGGGTCAGTTCTAACTTCACGAACGAGCGCACATCGTGGAACGAAAGTGTCTTGCGGTTGTCGCAATAGAACGGCGATTTCCATCCGCTCGCCCATGTAAAAGGATCGTTGGGCTGCAGTTTGATAGCCTTGATGCCAAGCAATTTGCCGGCAAATATTTTCTTTAAATCTTCCATGTGTATCGATTGATATTATAATTCCTCGGCAAAGGTAGTCAACTTTTGGCGAATCCCAAAGCCATAATACTGATTTTTACATTCTTAGCCTTAGCCACTTCCCGTCCGAATGCCGTCATTGTGGCTCCCGTGGTAATGACATCATCAATAAGAAGTACGTGCTTGTTCTCCAATACCTTGGCATCTATTAGTTCAAAGTCGTTCTCCACGTTTTCATTGCGCTGCCATCGGTCTTTCTGAGTTTGGCTTCCCTTGAACGATTTGCGCCTGACGGCATTTTCAATGATGGGCAATTCTGTCACCGTCTTTATGCCACGGGCTATCTCCACACTCTGATTGTAGCCCCGTTGACGAATACGCTTGCGCGCCAGCGGAACAGGGAGCAGCAGATTGATGTCGTCGAAGAAACCGGTGGACAGGTATTCGCCTGCCATCATTCGTCCCAAGTCTTCTCCTATCTCTGGATGATCGAAATATTTGAGCTTGTAGATGAGGCGACTGGTGGGCGATTGCGGGTTGTAATAGCAGAAAGCGACGCATTTCCCCACAGGAATCCTTCCCCAAAAGAGGCGCGCCAACTCGTTGTCGAGCAGCGACGAGTGGTAGTTTGTCCTTGGAAGGCTGAGGTTGCAGGCACCACAGAGAACTTCTTCGGTAACCCCCAGCCGACTGTCGCACACCGGACAGGCGCGCGGAGCTATGAAATCGAACAAGCGTGTCCAAAGGCTAATCGTCCTCTTCATTGTCAAAATCAATGTCATCGACTATCGTTGCGTCATCTATACATCTGCGAATAAGGTCGAGAGTGAAGCCACGGCCCATCGCAAACTTGATAAGTTTCATCGAACGCTCGTATTCGGAATTACCTTTGATGGTCGGATATTTGCTTTTCATGAGCGGACGAAGCACCACGAGATACTCCTCGTCGTCAATATCGTCAAGAATGGGCTGCGAGACATGTCCCGGCACTCGCTTCATCCATAGCGCCTGCTCTATTTTTCTGCGCCCCCATTTGTTGTAAGCTATCTTGTCGTGCACGAAAGACAGGGTGAACCGCTTGTCATCGACGTACTTGTGGTCGATGAGATAGTCGATAATGCGCTCTTGTGCATCATTTGCGATGCTCCATTTTCGCATCTTTTCCATTATCTCACCAGAGCAATGCTCGCCCCGCGCACAGAGATCGCCGAGTTTTTTCAGAGCTTCCGCTTCGGTCATAACTTTCTTTTGTATCATGGTTTGATGGCTTTGGCAAAACGTTTCTTCCCGAATTGGTCGTTGCGCAGTTCAATATTGGTGTAACCTAAGTCAGCCAACATCGCTTCCACCTTATATATATAGAGTGGGTTGGTCTCAAAATAAAGCGCACCTGCTGACCTCAATGCATCCCAACCGTATTCGGCGATGGCACGATAGAAGCGTATCGGGTCGTCATCGGGCACGAACAGCGCCGTTGCCGGTTCGTAACCGAGCACGTTTTGCGCCATTCCGCTCCGTTCGTTGTCACAGATGTAGGGCGGATTGCTCACGATGATGTTGTAAGCCGATGTCCTCCCGCAAGGGCTCAAGATGTCTTCGAGCCTGAAATTGACCTCAGCCCCCAGCGCAATGGCATTGTTTCGGGCAACAAGCAGCGCATCGCCCGATATGTCGCAGGCCTCCAGTTCCGAGTTGTCGAGCTCAAGTGCCAACGTGATAGCAATGCATCCGCTGCCCGTCCCCACATCCAGCACTTGCAATGGCTCAGGCGGCTGAAGGGCACAATAGGGCCGATTGTAGTCCGATAATATCCACTGGCAAAGCGTTTCGGTCTCAGGACGCGGAATCAGCACACCCCTCTCCACGTGAAAAGTGCGATGACAGAAGTCGGCTTCGCCCAAAACATACTGCACAGGCTCAGCCTGTTCGAGCCGCAGCATTATTTTTTCGAGCTCACCACTGTCGTCTGCAGATAATTCACTAACTTTGCCCGTATAAATATCTGTCAGGGAAATCCCAAAGCGCACCTCCAACACCGTGCGGACGATTGCTTGCGCCTCGCCTTCGGGATAGAGATGACCAAGTCGTTGGCATAGTTTCTGATAAGACATATTGCAAAGGTAGAAAATAAAACGAAATGAAACAAGAGGAAACAGACGAAATATACATGCGCCGATGCCTACAACTGGCGCGCAACGGGCAGCAGTTGGCAAAGCCCAACCCCATGGTGGGTGCGGTGATTGTGAGTCAAGCGGGTCAAATAATCGGCGAAGGCTACCACGTTCGATGCGGTGAGGGGCATGCCGAGGTGAACGCTTTCGCATCGGTGCGCACCGAGGACGAACCACTCTTACCCGAATCGACTGTCTATGTCAGCCTCGAGCCGTGCTCTCACTACGGAAAAACACCACCATGCGCCGACCTGATTGTCGGCAAGGGGGTAAAAAGAGTGGTATGTGGCTGCGTCGATCCCTTTCCCGAAGTGCAGGGACGGGGCATCCGACGCATACGAGAAGCTGGCATCGAGGTCACCGTAGGTGTGTTGGAAAAGGAATGTCTGGAGTTGAACCGCAAGTTCATCACGTTCAATACGCTGAAGCGTCCGTACATCATATTGAAGTGGGCGCAGACGGAAAACAGAATTATCGGAAACAGTTCCACCATCCTTCCCAATGACGAAGGAAGCAGAACACAGGCAAACCCCTCACATTGTCAGAACGTCCCGACAGCTCCCTTGCAAATATCGACACCGTTTACAAAAATGCTCGTGCATAAATTGCGTGCCGAAAACGATGCTATTCTTGTGGGAAGAGTGACCGACGAACTCGAACACCCACAGCTCAACGTGCGCGAATGGAACGGCCCCAATCCCTGTAAGTGCGTCTTGTCGTCCACGATTCCTGTCCGATCTGCATCGCCCGGCACACTCTCATTCACGGGTATTGGTCCGCTATTGTCCTATCTCTACGAACACAAGCTGCAAAGCCTCATTGTCGAAGGAGGAGCACACACCCTCCAGTCGTTCATTGACGAGGGATTGTGGGATGAAATCAGAATAGAAACCGCCCCATTCACCGCTGACGAAGGTATCGGAAGCCCTCATCTGCCCACAAACAGCCACCTTGTAAAAACGGAATACTACGATAACTGCATAGCGACATACAGGCGACTAACGGAATAAATCCCAACTCAAGATGATTACAGCAAATTTGCAACATTGCAAAAGATGAGCTATTGCATTGTCATAGGTCACCTTTCGCACTACGATAGGTCACCTATGACAATGCGAAAGCTTATTAGTCGGAAAACGGAAGGTCAGTGGCATTTAGACAGCTCATCGCAAACGGTCATCAAATAGCTTACAAGCCTCACCCGACTGCTTTCCAAAAATGCAGCCAGATGACGATGAATGCGAATGCCGGTACTTGTTGAAAGCAGGTTGAACAATACGCCTAAAAAATGGGACGATGAGGCTCTGTTTTCCTTTTTGTACGTATTTATTACCCATAAGGGAATAAACTTTTGGCAAATACGGAGAGTTGAATTACCTTTGTTGATGCAATTTTATGAAAAACCATGAATTGTCGGCAATAAGACAAGCAGCGTTGAGCGAGATTGAGTGCCCGAACGAGATGCGAAAATCAAGTAATACACGTCTGATTGCTGTCCCGTAACAACAAAATATTACAAATAAAATAAATAAAACACTATGAAAGAGAATAGAAAAGAACTGAACCGCAACTTGGCACAGATGCTCAAAGGCGGTGTGATTATGGACGTTACAACTCCCGAACAGGCTAAAATCGCAGAGGCAGCAGGTGCTTGTGCGGTAATGGCACTGGAGCGTATCCCAGCCGACATTCGTGCAGCAGGTGGTGTTTCGCGTATGAGCGATCCTAAAATGATACGTGGCATTCAAGAGGCGGTGAGCATTCCTGTTATGGCAAAGGTACGTATCGGCCATTTTGTTGAGGCTCAGCTCCTTCAGGCTATAGAAATCGACTATATCGACGAGAGCGAAGTGCTTTCACCAGCTGATGATATCTACCACATTGACAAGAACCAGTTCGACGTTCCGTTTGTTTGTGGTGCGAAAGACTTAGGCGAGGCTTTGCGCCGCATCGCCGAAGGTGCCACGATGATTCGTACAAAGGGCGAGCCAGGTACAGGCGACATCATTCAGGCAGTGCGTCACATGCGCTTGATTCAGAGTGAAATGCACCGTCTGACATCCATGGGTGAGGATGAACTCTACGAAGCTGCAAAGCAGTTGCGTTCTCCTTACGATCTCGTGAAGTACGTTCACGACAACGGAAAGTTGCCAGTTGTGAACTTTGCAGCCGGTGGTGTGGCTACTCCTGCTGACGCTGCGCTGATGATGCAGCTTGGTGCAGAGGGCGTTTTCGTAGGCTCAGGTATCTTCAAGTCTGGCAATCCGGAGAAGCGTGCACGTGCCATCGTTCAGGCAGTCACCAACTACAAGGATGCGAAGATGATTGCAGAGTTGAGCGAAGACCTCGGCGAGGCAATGGTAGGCATCAACGAGAGCGAAATCGAAGTGCTGATGGCCGAGCGCGGCAAGTAAAGCAAAAATTACAATAGCCGAGTTATGAGAATTGCGATTCTGGCACTTCAGGGTGCTTTCGCCGAGCACGCTCGCATGATGCAGAAGATTGGCGCAGAGACCTTTGAGGTTCGACAAGCAGCCGACTGGGAACAGCCCAAGGATGGGCTGATTATCCCTGGCGGTGAGAGCACCGTCATGCTCAAACTCCTGCACGAACTGAATCTGTTCGAGCCGATTAAGCGTGATATTGAGCAAGGACTGCCCGTCTACGGTACGTGTGCGGGACTAATATTGCTGTCGAAGGAGGTTGACAATGCTAACAGCTCATACGATCGCTTTGCGACAATGAACATACACACTTGCAGGAATGCTTATGGCAGACAGATGGGAAGTTTCGCAACCATGGCACCCATGAGGGGCATTGCCGAACCTGTACCCATGACTTTCATCCGCGCACCTTACATTGAGAGTGCCGGAGAAGGAGTGGAGATACTGGCTGAGGTTGACGGACACATCGTTGCTGCCCAACAGGGCAATCAGCTTGTGACGGCCTTCCATCCAGAATTGGGACAGGACACGAGAGTACATGAATATTTCAGCCACCTTGTTTCGTCGTCAGCCTCACGCTGAAAGCATAAATCTTTGCAAGGATAGTGATTGGAATCAAGCCTGAATGACAAATCAGGTGTTGACATAATCGAGAATCGGTCATTAGGCAGTACGTTCACAATCGGATGATGTCAATATGGCTTCATGACTGATTTGAAAAAAAGATTTGCCCCATCAGACACTTGTGGCTGATGGGGCATTTTTCGGAGTCATTCTCTCCCATGTAGATGGGACTACTCTCGTTCTTCATTCTCCGTTTCGTTATCAGTGATTTGAGCTATGGAGAGGGTTAAGAGAGAACTAAGTTGACACCGTAAGGTTAGTTTTTAGCAGTCGCAGGCTTCTGCCAGAAATAGTCAGGGTCGCTCGTCAGCATTGTATCTTCTGTTGCCTTTGATGTAAATCCCTGTGGCACCAGTCCTATATAAGTCCTTTTTATGTCTCTGAAGCGTGGTTCAGGATTAAAGCAATTGAAGTCAGTGCATTCCAGCCAATAAAGGTTTTTGGCCATGTAGTAATCCAAATAATACTCTTTGTTGTATGTTTTCTTATTGTTCCAATTGGCATCCTCGTTCAGAACAAGGGGTTGGTTGGCAATCAGTCTGCTTCTCACTTCTTCAATGCTCAACAGATTTCCCTTATCGTCCTCTACATAGGCATTGAAGGTGGGGTCCATCCAGAGCCATTTGTCAAGTTTTTGAGAATAGACGCAACAAATCACATGGCAATCGCTATCGTTGGCGTCTTGTGGCAGGCAGGTTACATAGCGGGCGGGATAACCCATTGCCAGATACATGCCGCAGAGTGTGATTGCGAGTTGGCGGCAGTTCACGCCCTTGCCAGTCGTCTTGTGATAGTTGTAGATGTCTATAGGGTCGCTCTCGCAAAAACCAAAGTTGCCGCCATCGTGCTGAATGGTATCGTGAACGAACTTCAGTATGTTTTTGAATTTGGAAATCTCGTCACCATTTCCCGCCACCGAGTCAAGGTTAAAGAAATTGCGGGTGTATTTCAAAGAGTAATTCTCTGGAGACTGGTATCTGAAATGAGGTAACGAATCGGTGCATTCCTTGTTGTAACCCTTGCTGTGCTGCAAGATGAAAAGTTTGTCATACTGATGAATCGATTCCAATATCTTCTTGAATTTCTTGTCGTTTTGTATGTTCTTAAAATCTTCGTCATTCTTTGCGCTACGATAGTTGGTGTATCCGCAGGCAACACTCTGCCGAAAAGCATCAATCGCCTCTTTGCGTTTGTTGACTAACGAATAGGAACAAGCCTGATTATAATAGAGGATGGCCACACTGTTCTTGATTGCTGCGCCATATTTCTCATTTTCTTCTTTCGACAATTCCATTCCATTCCAAATTTTCAACATTTGGTTGATGGACTGGATTGCTGCCGAATAGTCTTTGTTTTCGTATTGAGCTTTGTAGGCACTGTCAAGAGGAGTTAGCTCTGCAATGAGTTTGTTCATTCGGTCCGAATCTGTTTGCGCATGGGCTGACAATGCAGCGACAATCAAAGCAAAAAATAATAATAGGTCCTTTTTCATTGTTTTATGTATTTTTGTTTATATAAATGTTTCGGGCTGTACCTCCCATTCTCTTCAATTAAAAGCAATTTGTTCATTGCAGAAGCAAAGATAATCAATTCGTTTTCTTGTTCTACTACACTTTTGGGTAATTTTGAGGTGAACAAAAGAAAAACTACACTTTTGTGTAGTGAATGTAAGACATTTGTATAAATTTTTGTACTTTTGGACAGTAATTTAGTGATAGACATGACAAAGAAAGACGACTTTTTCATACCTTCCAACACGATAGGAAGAATAGAGAATGAACAATATGAGCATATTGTTCCGTTAATCCGTACAGTAGAGGCCTTTTCTCGGTTGTCATATCAAAGTGTCTATCTGATTGATTACTCACAACAAAATTTCCTGTATGTATCAGACAATCCGCTCTTTCTTTGCGGTCTCTCGTCTCAAGAGGTGAGAGAGCTCGGTTATGCCTATTATCTAAAATATGTACCCGAAGACGAGCAATCAATGCTGGTTCAGATCAACAGTGGGGGCTTTCGATTATTCGATTCTCTTCCCATGGAGGAACGACAAAGGTGCTACGTAACTTATGATTTTCATTTGCTGTATGACAGGAAGAAAATCCTGATAAATCATAAACTTACCCCGATTCTGCTGTCCGACGAGGGAAAAGTGTGGATTGCGATGTGCATCGTCTCGCTCTCAACGCATGATACGGCGGGACACATAGAGTTTCATCAAGATGGAAAGTCTGACTATTGGAGGTACTCATTGGAAGGACATCGGTGGATTAAGCAGGAGGGGGTAGTGCTGAAAGAGGAAGAAAAGGATATGCTCCGGCTTGCATCTTCGGGGTTGACCATGAATGAGATAGCCGAAAGAATGTGTAAATCGGTTGACACCGTTAAGTTCTATCGTAGAAATATGTTTGAGCGGTTGAAGGTTGCAAATATCACCGAAGCGCTGTCATTTGCCACCAACAACAAACTTCTTTAGCTGGATTCTTTGGCTGACATGTGCAAACCTTAGCTTAAACTGCTTCATCAACTCAACGATCGCTGAGCTTTTCTTTTGAGATTGGTGAAATATCTGAAAAATCCTGGTTGTCATTCTTCTGAGCTTATGAGTGAGACCACTGCCGGATTCTGAATGTCCGACACTTTTTGTAAAGCATTCCGAGATATAACCCGTAAATTTTCTATTGTGTTTTTTCAGAAATTTTCCACCAATGTTTCTGTAAAAAGAAAGGAAGTTGCCGTATCTTAATGATAACCAACAACTTCCTTTTCTATTAATGTACCCAGACCCGGGATCGAACCGGGATGGATTGCTCCACTGGTGTTTGAGACCAGCGCGTCTACCGATTCCGCCATCTGGGCATTTGGCTTTTCAGTAAAGCGGTGCAAAGATAATGAGAAAATCTGAATGGAGCAAACTTTTTTAGGAAAATCACAAAAGGAATATTCTCGGCTGAAGAGAATGAAAGGTGATTTTCTGGTGAAGGAGGGAGTTTTAAGGGTGGGGTTGAAAGATTCACAAAATAGTTATTTATTTCTTAAAACATTTGCTTTTCTTGATTTATTAGGATAACTTTGGGTGTTAATAAAAGAGTCTAAGCTGTCTATGAAGATGACAAATGCGAGTAATTATTATTGTGTGATACTGGCTGGAGGAAAGGGTCGTCGCCTTTGGCCGAGCAGCCGTGAGGAATTGCCCAAGCAGTTTATTGATTTTTTCAGTGAAGGAAGGACGCAGTTACAGCAGACTTTCGACCGTTTTGCAAGTATTATCCCCATCGAGAATATCTATATCAATACGAGTAAGCAATATCTTGATATCGTTTGTCGGCAGTTGCCGGAGCTTTCGAGGGATAATATCATGGCTGAACCTATCCATCGCAACACTGCGCCGAGTGTGGCATGGGCCACTCATCGTATTGGCAAACTGAATCCTGAGGCGAAAATAATCGTTTCGCCGTCTGACCAGAGTATTTTCAATATTGATATCTTCAGGCGTAACGTGCTTGAAGGAATGGATTTTGTGGCTCATCACGACTGTTTGCTGACGATGGGTATCAAGCCGACTCGTCCTGAACCAGGTTATGGTTATATACAAGAGGGCGAAAATGCCGGGACAGATAATATTTTCAAGGTGAAGGCCTTTACCGAGAAGCCCGACGAGAGCTTTGCACAAATGTTTTGGGAGAGCGGTGAGTGGTATTGGAATACTGGTCTTTTCTTGTCGAACGTACAGTTCCTGACCTCCTGTCTTTATAATTTCTTGCCGGTGGTGCTGCGCAATCTTGATGCGAGGATGAAAGATTTTAGCATCGAGGAGGAGAATAACTTCGTTCAGGAATTTTTCCCTTCCTATCCGAATCTTTCGATAGACTATGGTGTGTTGGAGAAATCTGAGAATGTTTATGTGATGAAGTGTGATTTTGGTTGGGCTGATTTTGGATCATGGCATGGTATTTATGAGTCGAGGAGCAGAGGGGATGGTGACAATGTTATTATCGACTCGGATGTCATCATTGAAAATTCAAGGAACAATATCATCAAACTCCCGAAGGGCCGTCTTGGCGTCATCGATGGGTTGGAGGGCTACATAGTGGCAGAGCATGATAATGTGCTGCTAATTTGCAAGAAAGAAAACTCTTCGTCGCTGGTGCGGAAGTTCGTCAATGAGGTACAGCTGAAGCGAGGTGACGGTTTTGTTTAAGCTCCAATCTGGCATCAGACTGCAATTTCATAATTTGATGATGGCAATATAGCTTGCAGACCGCAGACCATTTGGGTTTAAAGGCATGTGAGAATAAACGAATATCCTGCGAATATAATTGAAGGCGAAGAATGGTTGAACCGTTCTTCGCCTTCAATTTGTTTTGTGTTGATCAGCTTATCTGAGCTTTTGAAATTCAGAGAAAATCTTGTTTGCTATCTCCTTTTGCTCGTCTTCAGCGACTTTTACGTGCTTCGTAAAGTTCACGTCGGCCTCGTTGTCTATTGGGATGAGGTGTATGTGGGCATGTGGGACTTCAAGTCCGAGAACAATCTGGGCTACTTTCTTGCATGGGAAAGCTGTCCTGATGGCGCATGCTACCTTCTTGGCAAACAGTTGGAACTCTGCCAAATCGGCATCTTCCATGTCGAAAATATAATCAACCTCTTTGCGCGGAATCACCAAAGTGTGGGCTTTCCTTACTGGGTTGATGTCAAGGAAGGCATAGAATTTCTCGTCTTCAGCGCATTTGTAGCTTGGTATCTCGCCAGCTGCAATTTTTGAAAAAATACTCATAGCGTTCGGTTATTGTTATAAGTCTATTGTGATTTTATCGACACGCAGCTTGATGGTGCCACGTGGAATTTTAATTTCAACCACATCGCCCACTTTTTTGTTGAGTAATCCCTGTGCGATAGGAGTTTGAATCGAAATCTTGCCTTGCTTCAGATTAGCCTCTGTCTCGCTGACGATGGTGTATTTCATCTTGGAATTGTTGCCCATATTGGTCATTTCAACTGTTGACATGATCTGTACGGCTTCATCAGTTAGGCGTGAGACGTCAACGATTTTGGCCTGTGCGATGGTCATCTTCATATCGTTGATTTTATTTTCCAAGTGTCTTTGTGCTTCTTTCGCAGCATCGTACTCCGAATTTTCACTAAGGTCGCCTTTGTCTGCAGCTTCCGCAATAGCGGCTGATGCCTTGGGGCGATCTACTGATTCTAATTGTTTCAGTTCGGCCACGAGCTTGTCGTAGCCCTCTTGTGACATGTAAGACATAATTGAACTATTTTTGTTATACGTTTTTCAGATGGATATAAAAAACATAGAATTCCAACATCTGTATAATGTCGGAATTCCATATCCTTCAATTTCCTTTTTATTCCTAATTTTCTGCAAAGTTAGCCCTTAATTTTGAAATTGCAAAGATATGGAGGTTAAAAATGGTTTATTGCTCATCAAATCCCAATTGATCATTCGGCCGATGGTCAATTGCTTAAAATTGACTACATCGCTTGCAGGATGATGGACGTTCCAAATATCAAACGAAATGCAAGTAGGTACAAATCACTGAATTGGGCAACTCTCCATATCTGTCATCAGTCAGAAAAAACTGGCGGAACACCAGATGTTCCGCCAGTTAACAATAATACTATGATAATCTTTTATTTATTTCTTCATCAATGCTTTCAGTAGTTCGGGAATCTCGCTTGTCTCGCGAGCTACGGGAACACCTGCGGCTTCGAATGCCGCTACCTTCTCAGCTGCCGTGCCGGAACCGCTGGAGATAATGGCGCCTGCGTGCCCCATCTGCTTTCCCTTTGGTGCTTCGCGACCAGAAATGAAAGCTACGACAGGTTTTGTGATGTGCTGTTTGATGAACTCAGCTGCGCGTTCTTCTGCGTCGCCTCCGATTTCGCCGATGATAGCGATGCTGTCAGTCTCCGGATCGTTCTGGAACATTTCGAGCAGCTCTTGGAAGTAGAGTCCTACGATAGGATCGCCACCGACACCGATTGCCGATGATTGTCCCATTCCTGCTGCCGTGAGGTTGGCAACGACCTCATAAGTCAGCGTACCACTACGGCTGATGACGCCCGTGTGACCTTTCTTGAAGATGTTGGTAGGCATGATTCCTACCATACTTTCCTCTGGTGAAATCAGACCTGGGCAGTTAGGACCGATGAGGTTTGCGCCCTTGTCGCTGATGTAGCGATAAGCATCAACAACGTCGAGTGTCGGCACTCCCTCTGTGATGCAAATGATGAGTTTGATGCCAGCGTCGGCAGCCTCAAGCATGGCGTCCTTGGCAAATGGAGCTGGTACGAAAATCACTGATGTGTTGGCATTTGTGGCAGCAACAGCGTCTTTCACTGTGTTGAAAACGGGAATCCCGTCAACATCCTGGCCTGCTTTGCCTGGTGATGTGCCACCTACCACGTTTGTACCATAGCTCTTCATTTTTCTGGCGTGGAATCCGCCGTCACGACCTGTTATGCCCTGAACGATCAGTCGTGTATCTTTGTTGATTAATATACTCATTTTGTTTTAAGATATTGTTTAAGTAAGACAATTTGGATAATTACTTGCACTTTGCGCACAATTCTACGGCCATCTTTCCAGCCTCGCCCATTGTGTGGGCCACGTTGAACTTAGTACCTTTCAGGAGCTCGCGCCCTTCTGCCTCGTTCGTACCCGTCAGACGGATGACGATTGGTATATTGGTGTCGATGAGCTTGAAAGCCTCGATGAGACCGTTTGCCACGTCATCGCAACGGGTGATACCGCCGAAGATGTTGATGAGCACCACCTTGACGTGCTTGTCGGAGAGCAGCAACTTCATTGCCTCAACAATCTTTGTAGGGTTAGAACTACCACCGATGTCGAGGAAGTTAGCAGGATTTCCACCATAGAGCTTGATCATATCCATGGTAGCCATAGCCAGTCCGGCACCGTTGACCATGCAGCCGATCTCGCCACCGAGGTTCACGTAACTGAAGCCCTTGTCCTTGGCTTCCTGTTCTTTCTTCTCCTCCTCTGTTGGTTCGAACATCTCGAAAATGTCAGGATGGCGGAAGAGTGCGTTGTTGTCGAAAGTCATTTTGGCGTCGATTGCCATTACCTGACCTTGTTCCGTGATTACGAGTGGGTTGATTTCGGCCAGTGATGCGTCCTTCTCCTTGAAAAGACGGTAGAGCTTCTGGAGGATAGGAGCTGCCTGCTTCACGTATGTCATGTCGTCGAAGAGCTTGAATGCAGCTTCGCGAGCAAGGTAATCGGGTAAGCCAATCAGTGGGTCGATTGGAATCTTCACAATCTTCTCAGGGGTTTCTTTTGCTACCGACTCGATGTCAACACCACCTTCACGGCAAAGCATCATGATGGCTCCTTTGGTTTTGCGGTCGATGACAATACTAACATAAAACTCTGAGGCGATATCCACGGCCTGTGCGACAAGGACGCGATCAACGGTGAACCCTTTGATATCCATGCCCAAGATGTCGGTGGCGCGTTGCTTCACTTCCTCCTCGGTCTTTGCAAGTTTCACACCTCCGGCTTTACCACGGCCACCAGTGTGCACCTGTGCCTTGATAACTGCCAATTCAACACCGAGTTTTCGGTAGGCCTCCACGGCTTCTTCCGGAGTACGGCAAACAAAACCTGGTTGCACAGCCATTCCGTAAGCAGCAAAGATTTCCTTTGCTTGATATTCATAGACTTTCATAGTAAATATAATTTGTTAATACTAAAAGTAATAATCTTTCCTAAGAGAAAACTTACAGTGTATGTAAAAACTGGAAATACGCTGGCTTTCGGATTAATAGCAGGTATCAAGAGTGGGTACATAGTTTAGTAAGTAGATCTTCTTGGGTTCAATATTTCAAATTAGTGGCAAATGTACGAAATCAAATTTAAATAAACAAATAGCTATGGATAAAAATTCAATATTTTTTTATTTGTCGAAAATCCACCGAGAAAACATCATTCTTATGAACGAAATTTGGGGGCGGACAATCTACTGGTGTTGGACGATTCGCTCACCTGAATGATGCTCTTCGTAATCATTCGACGGATGAATTATTCACCGAAAGTTTGATAATTGACCATTCCATTCCATAAGTGGAAACATTTCGTTTAAAAATGAGAAAATAATAAATTGAAAGTATAATTAATGAATTAATATAATCTTTCGCTTGATTTAAATCAATTAATGTGTTAAATTGATAAAATAATAGCAATATTATTTGCGAATATGTTAGATATGACTTACCTTTGCAATGTGTTTTTCATAGTATTAGATTTAAGGTTAACAAAGGTTGGACTACGGCGGTAGTCCTTTTTTTATGTCTTTACGCCAGTACCGACATGGCTGGAGTTCATGTGAGAAGCACGTGTCACCCCGAAGTTATTTCTCACTTCATACTCTTTGATATCTCGTTGGTCAGTTGGCCAGAATCGTCGAATCGGATTTCAATTCTCGAATGCTGAATCGTGTCGTGTGCGCCGTTTCGCGAAAATTTGCAGAAGCAGAGCTTTCGCCAGCTGATAGGGCAGCTTTCGCATGGCGAAAGGTCACCTATTGCGCTGCGAAAGGTCACCTATTGCTGTCAGCTCCGTAAACTGTTGATTGTCAGGCATTGGCAATACTGTTTGATGATCCGATGTCTGTCGTCGCTAACGGTCTATTTATCAGAGAAAATCAATCTACCGCCTTTCCCGTCTATATAGTCCAACATTTCGCCGAAGAGCTTGTTTTGGCGGAGCGTTGCCTCGTTGCCAGTGAGGATGAGTTGCTTTCGGGCGCGTGTAATGGCAACATTGAGTTTCCTGTCGATGGTTTTCCCGTCTTCAACAAATGTGTTGGCAGTGAGAAACTCCAGCTGATAATGACTCTGAATGGTGAATGAATAGACAATGACATCGCGCTGGCTGCCTTGATAGCGTTCCACGGTGTCGATGCTGATGGCCTCCAATTCAGGGATGTTCAGTTTTTCGAGTTCCTTGCGAATCATGGCTATTTGATTGCGGTAGGGTACGATGACTCCAATCGATTTTTGGGAATTGAACGTGCTGCCCATCTGACGGTGCAACCGATGGATAATGTCGGCGACAATGCGGGCCTCCTCTGTGTTCACCTTCTCCGAGATGTTAGGCTGTCGGCAGGCTTTTGACGGAATGAAAACCATGCGGTGGACTTTCAGAAAGTCGTCGATCGCATCCTCGCTGGCAACGTTGTAAGGCAGTTTGGTCTCGGTTTGATGCTTCAGTGGCACGCATTCCAGTTGCTCACGTCGGTAGAAGGTCTTGTTGGGGAACTCCGCTATGTCGGGATGCATGCGCCCCTGTTTGCGCAATGTGCCGATAAATTGTGTGCGTCCTGCTGCACGTTCAGTACGGATGAGACGCTCGAAGAGCGAGTTGGCACAGTTGTCCAGATGGATGGCCGACAGAAGTGGAGCGCTGGTTGATGACTCGTCTGAATCTTGTTGAACGACCGCCGGAAGTTGCTTGTAGTCGCCGATTAGGATGAACTTTCCGATTGCTTCTCTTCCAGCTCTCTCCTCCGGAGAAGGAGCTGCATTTTCGCTATGGAATGGCTGCACGGGGGGGATTGTGTGAAGATGCGAAGATGTTATGGCGGTGGCACCGGGAGCCGACTGCGTAAGTTCGGTTTCGCTCTGAGATAGCGGTGTATGAGTCGGTAGGGCCGATGAGGGGGCTGATTTCGTGAGGCCGTGGTTTAATTGCCCGAAGGAGGTCTGAAGCGATGGAGGATTTTTTGCTGATAGAATTCCAATAATGTTTGGTTCGAGAATCTGACTTGCTTCGTCGATGATGGCAACATCGAAGTGTTTGATGTTGAAGATGAACGGACGGGCGGAAAGTGCAGCGGTGGTGCTCACAATGATTCGTGCGTCAGTGAGCGTCTGTGTGATGCCGCGCAGTGTGGGATTCTCATCTATGACATGCGACAGCAGATGACTTTTGAAACGGGCATCGCAACTGTATTCGTTGCCTAACCGTATGTAGTCGAATCCGTTGTCGGACAACATTCCACAGATTTCATCCACGGCACGGTTGGTGTAGGAAAGGAGAAGGAGGGCGGAGGAAGAGGCATATTCTCTCACAAGAAACTGCAGCGCCATTGAAGTCTTGCCAGTCCCTGGAGGTCCAATCAACAGAAAATAATCTTGTGCTTGTTTTACTTTCAGAATAATATCGTCGTAGGTGGGATGATAACTCCGGCTGAGTTGCAGACTTGTGTCGTAGCGAGGGACGCGTTGTCCGAGCAGTAGTTGCTTGCGATCGTCGTCGGCAGTGATGAAGGTGTGCAATCCATGGATTGCCGCTGAGCTGCCGATATCGCTGCTGCTGTGTTCGATAGCGAAAAAGTCGCCACTGATGATGTCGTCGTTTTGTTGGCCGTCGTTCAGATGGATAGTCAGATTATTGTTATGGATGGTCTCTATAGCACCCTTGAAAAGTATGCTCTTGCGCACATCTGGCATTTCGCCTCGCTTGTAGGCATAGAGGTAAATCATGTCGCCCTGTCGGAAATTGGGCAGAAAGTTGTCGCTTTGTTCAGGTACATCGAGCGTTATGGTGTCGTAGCCGCTGAAAGCACTGCTGCGTCTCTTCTCCTTGATGGTCAGCCCCGTGTAGATGTTTCCCGTCTCCATCTTCTCTGATAGCGGCATGTTCCACAAGTCAGCGTTGCAGCTGCCCGTTCCCTCCTGATAGCCTACTTTGGCGATTATTTGCTCTTTGATGACGAAGCGCATCATCCGGCAGAAGTATGCGCTCTCAAGTGGCGAGAGATGGTGGAGCGGTGCGAGTGTGTCGGTGAGCCGTGGAAGAATGTACTGGTTGAAAAAGCGGTCGTTGCCTTGCTCCTGTCGGAGCGTTGCCGGAGTGAGCTGCGGTATGATGCGTGCGAAATCATTGTCGGCCAGCCAAAATTCCGTCGCCACCACCTGATTGCGGAATTTCAGTGCCTCCATCATCAGTTTCTGTAGAGGCTCGACTTCTAAAAGTCCGTCTGGAAGTGGGTATTTGGAATAGAGCAGATGAATGTTTGTGTTCTTCCCGCTGCGGTTGAAGTTATACTGGAGGATGCCAAAATAAAGCAGCACCTGCACGTAGTGTTTCTCGATGTGAAACGAACCGTGCTTGTTGGGTCGCTTACTGGTGAGATAGAAGTTCTTACCCGACTTTTGTTCCACCAGCAGGTGAAGGTCGGTCGTCATCAAATCGACACGTCCTTGGATGCCCAGTTGCTCGCATACGAACGAGGGTTCCAGTATGGCTTTGTGTTTGTTGTGAGTCTTGAAAATCTCTTCTGCAATCTCCCGAATGTTTTTGACTTGCGATTCAGATTCCTGTTTGAATTCCATGGCATTGAAGTCACCGCAGGTAGCAAAGTCGAGTGCATGGTCGCGGAAGTTCGACTTGAAAGTGTTGCCAATGTCGTAGTTCTCGTGATTGATGATATCGTCGAGGGCAGCTCCGGCAAAGTTTCCGAGTATGGTGTGTCGGTTGTTTGGGCGAGCCTGCAGACGGTTCACTGTGTAAAGGAGAGGATGGTGTCCATAGTCCTCGAAGCAGTTGGCAATAGAGGAGATATCAAGGAGATAATCTGGTTCGACGACAATTATTTTAGGCACAATGCGTTTACGAGTAACGTTGCAGTCGAGCAGATTGAGTTGCATCCCCTCACGCAGAATAGGGCGCAGATAGGTGAGGTCGATATAGTCGGGGGTCGCCGTGTAATCAACAGTTAGTTCCTCCTCGCTGCAGTCTTGGTTGAGTACGCCTACCTTGATGGTGTCGTTGTTCCATGATCTTACGGTGCAACGGATGTATCGGTAGTTGGCTATCTGAATGTTCGACGTGCGTCGTCCAGTCGCTGGTATTCTCCCAGCGAGAAAAGAAGGAATGGAAGTGTCGAAAACAGCTGCGATAAAGACGGCCAAAGCCCTACAGTCGTAGGCGAGGTCGTTGGGCAGGATGGGGGCGAAGGAATTGCTGTGTCGGCGCATCAGATGGATGGCCACCGTATCTTGTGGACTGACGTGATGTCGGCGGCAAAGCGAATCGACCTGAGAAGAAAGGTTGCCGAATCCGTGACGTGTGCTTTTAAGCCCTTCATGACAAGCCAGCACAAGGGTTTCGTGCATCAGTCGATTTTGTATGTCAGGCCGATTGTCAGCCCCTGATAGAATTTCCGATATGCGATGGAAGAGCTCTTCAGATGTAGTCATAATGGAAACCTCGCCCCAAACCTCCACAGGGAGGACAGCCCGTGAGGGCAATGCGGGATGTTTTGATGGTTGTTTTATTGTTTTTATTGTCCGCCCAATCTCTCAAAATATACAATTATCTCTTCCCAAGTCTTGAACTCATCACTGCCAAGAGTGAGCGATGTGCCCATAAAATCGTCCGTTTCATCGGTCGAAACAAGGTAGTCGCCATAAAGAATTTGGCGTTGGTTGGTGAAAATGACATGATTCCATGCAGGTGCGCTAAACGTCTCCTCTATCCATGTTTGAACATCAGACAGGAAAGGATGGTCGTTCGTTGGAGCTGGTGCCACAAAATAGACCTTGTAGTGGTCGAGTAGAAGCTCGTAGGCCTTGTGAAGGCTCGATTTCGGCTTGCCGTATGAGTCTGGCAGCGCACTCCAGTCGATGAGAATCGTCTTGCGCTCGCGGCCCTCTTGCTTGTCGTCGATCCAGCGGATGGCCGGCATCAGGTAATGGTATATCACCTTTTCAACAAGCCTGTGCTCGCCATGGAAACGGATGGCATTAGGATAGTGCTTGTTGAACAGGTCAAATGTGTGGACTATCGGATCGTTGTCGCCGAAGAGCCCATATACCCTTTTCTGCTCCTCGGCCGTGATATGGCTGAAGCATTGTTCCGTCATATCCTTGTATTCTTTTTGCAAGGCTTTGGTAACGATGACCTCCTGTATTCCGTCTTGGCGTGGGTTCTGATAAACCTGCTTGCCCATCATGTTGTTCTCGGTGATGGTTGATCCCATTTGAAATGCCGGATTCACACAGATTCTGTCTGTCCCGTAGAGCATTTCGGTGTACATACCACCCATGGATGTTCCTATAATCAGGTCGGGCCGTTCGTCGGCTTGTAGTTGGCGGAGCAGTTGCATCGCCTCTTCGGGGTGGATGGGCAGGTCGGGAGCTATGACGGTGGCCTCAGGCATGTAGTCTCTCAGAATTTGCGCGGTGTGGGTAGAGCCGGCAGACATGAATCCATGAACGTAGATGAGCTTCTTGCCAGCCATCAGGTCGGGGAATGTTTTTTGATATTGGTTTTCCATCTTTTCGTTGTTTTGTCGTTTATTGCCTGACTTTCAGAAAGCGGGGCTGTGAAATGGCTGGTCTGGTTAGATGATGGGCAGACTTATGCCGTTGATTTTCTGATAGATGTCCAGCGCATAGACGTCGGTCATGCCGCTGATATAGTCAATTACGGCCATCACGCGGTCCTCAAGGTTCTTGTTTTGGATGTCGTACTGACTCGAAAATCTGCGTATCAACTGTTTGCTGTGGAATTTCTCTGGAGCGATGGCTGCGTCGATGAGTGCCCCCATCAGGGTTTCCATAATCTTGTAGCCCGATAGTTCCACGTCAAGGACGGTCTTGCTACTGTATATTTTCTCAACCGACACCTTTGAACAGTGTTTGTAATTCTTTCTCTGAAGTTCGGGAATGTGGTCTATCAGCGAACCTTCAAATGTGCCGTTGAGGATGGCTTCCTCGTTTTCCACGAATACATCGACGCACAAACTCTCCAGTAATCCTACTGCACAGGCCCGGAAATAAACCACTTGCTCGTTTCTGTCGGTCACGCCCTCATCCTCGGTGCGTTGTCGGATGCTCTGCTTGGTCGCTTCGTCGAAGAATCCCAAGAGCAGTTCTGCCGTCTCGTCGAACGACAGAAGTCTCAACTTGTGCGAGTCTTCTATGTCCATAATCTCATAGCAGATGTCATCGGCGGCCTCCATAAGATAAACCAATGGATGGCGGGCGAAGGCGATTCCTGAATCGGATGATTGCTTGCAGATAATGCCCAGTTCATCGGCTATCTTGCGATAGTTGCCCTCCTCGGTTTCAAAGAATCCGAATTTGCCATGCTTTCCAGCGAGTGATGAAGAGAAAGGATACTTCACTATGCTGGCCAAGGTTGAGTAGGTCATGACAAAACCGCCATCCCGTCGCCCAAGGAATCTGTGGGTCAGCAGGCGGAAAGCATTCGCATTGCCCTCGAAGTGGGTGATGTCATCCCAGAAACGTGGACTTACTTCTGACTTAATGTTTGCCCCCGGCCCTTCGGTGAAAAAAGCCTGAATAGCCTTCTCTCCACTATGTCCGAACGGTGGGTTGCCCATGTCATGGGCATAGCAAGCCGTCTGGACTATGGTACCTATTTCCTCGAAGAGCGTTCCCCGCAAATCAGGGTGCTTCTGAGTGAGTTTTCTTGCCACATCGTCGCCCAAGGATTTGCCCAAGGAGGCAACTTCAAGCGAGTGAGTCAGACGGTTGTGGACAAAAACGCTTCCTGGCAGTGGAAAGACTTGTGTCTTGTTCTGCAATCTTCTGAAAGGTGCAGAGTAGATTAATCGGTCGCTGTCGCGCTTGAACTCTGATCTATCGTCGTGTCTCAAGGCATGTCGGTCTTCCTGACCGAGTCGTTTGTTGGAGATAAGCTTTTGCCAGTACATCATTCTAAGTTGAGAGGTTTACAAGTTTACTTGTTGATAAGTTTGTCATTGGGCAGCAACCTTTCTGCAATGCTTTGTGATTTTTCTTGCAATCTTGCATGCTCGCGTGCTCGCCAATTCAAAAATATCTTACGCAAAAGTAATTAAAATTGGCTAAATTGGGCCTTTTTTAAGTGTGAAAATTCAAATATGTGGTTAGAATTGATTATTTTTGCACATTATTGAATAACTATGGTTCAGATAAAAGTAGTAAATAAAGGCAAGCAACCTTTGCCAACTTATGCAACGGCCCAGAGTGCCGGCATGGATCTCCGTGCCAATATCGACAGTCCAGTCACATTGAAGCCTATGGAACGCCGCCTGGTGCCAACAGGATTACACATCGCATTGCCCGAAGGCTATGAGGCTCAGGTGCGCCCTCGGAGCGGCTTGGCTCTGAAACACGGCATAACGGTGCTCAATACGCCGGGTACCGTGGATGCAGATTACCGTGGGGAAATCATGGTGCTACTGATTAACTTCTCGAATGAGGAGTTTGTCATCAACGCTGGCGAACGCATTGCACAGATGGTGATAGCGCGACACGAGCAGGCGCAGTTCGAAGAGGTGGAAGTCCTCGATGAGACGGAAAGAGGTGCAGGTGGTTACGGTCATACTGGTGTGAAGTAAGTCGCTGGGGCAGATTGCTATTAATAAGCTGGCACTGGTTCATTTCAGTCAGCAAGGCAATCTTTCTGCCAGATAATGATAATTGTCTGCAGTTGATTTTAACAACGGAGGAATATTGATTGGAAAATTCTCATAGAAAATACCTGAGACAAGGAGTCGTGGCAACAATGCTCTTCGTGTTTGCCTTGACTGCAAATGCCATCCCGAAGGATGCGCTGATGCGCTACAACTATTTCTTCCTTGAGGCCATCCGGCAGCAGGAAATGGGAAATATGGCTGCCGCATTCGACTTGTTGAACCATGCCAAGGACATCAATCCTGACGCACCGGAAGTCTATTATAAGCTGGCGGGCTACTATGTTTATATGAAGAACAACGAGCAGGCGCGTATCAACTACGAAAAGGCGGCCGCACTCGACCCGGAGAACTCCACTTACCTTGAGAAGATGGGCCAATTCTACATCACTCAGAGTGATTACACGAATGCTCTTGATGCTTACGAGCGCCTTTACGCAACTAACAAGGCACGGGAGGACATTCTTCAAATTCTATTTCAACTCTACGGCTCACAGAACGATTACAAAAAAATGATCGAAGTGCTCGACAGACTGGAGCTACTCGTAGGCAGCAATGAACACCTATCGCTCTCTAAGATGCAAATCTATGATCAGATGGGCGATAAGAAGAAGGAGGAGGCTGTTTTGATGGCCCTCGTCGCCGAGCATCCACTCGAACTCAGCTATAAGGTAATGTTGGGAAACTGGCTGTTTCAGAATGGTAAAAAGAAACGGGCTTTGCAGGAATACAAGGCTGTTTTGAGGGAAGAGCCTGACAATCCATACGCCCAACTGTCGTTGTTGGATTACTATCGTGATGCCAAAGACTTGAAAATGGTCGACCAGCTGACAGAAAATATTCTCCAATCCAAAAAGACCGAGAAAGAAACCAAGATGGCTTTGCTCCGACAAGTCATCATGGACAACCAAAATGAGAGTGGCAAGGACAGTTTGGAAGTTCTTAAATTGTTCGATAAAGTTCTGGCCTCACCTCAGGAAGATGCTGATATAGTGTTGATGAAGGCGGCTTATCTGACTCTTCAAGGTTATCCAAAGAACGAAATCAACATGGTTTATGAGCAGGCAATAGAGATAGAACCAGATAATATCCGTGCCCGACTGGCGCTTCTGCAGAACATTTGGGAAGACAAGGAATACGATAAGGTCATTGATGTTTGCCGCCCGGCGCAGGAATACAATCCAGAAGAGATGGCTTTCTATTACTATCAGGGCTTCGCACAATACATGAAGCATGACAATGACGGGGCTTTGACGACCTTCCGCAAAGGGGTGAGCCAGATTAAGCCTGACAGTAATCCCGACATCGTTTCCGATTTCTATGCCGTTATGGGAGACATTCTTCACGAGAAGGGACTGGATAAAGAGGCTTTCGAGTCATACGACAGTTGCTTGCAGTGGAAACCTGACAACTTTGCTGCACTAAACAACTATGCATATTACCTGAGTGAAAAAAGAAAAGACCTCAGCAAGGCCGAACAGATGAGTTACAAGACCATCAAGGCTGAACCAAACAATGCGACTTACCTTGATACCTACGCATGGATTCTGTTCCAGCAGGAACGTTATCAGGAGGCAAAAATCTATATCGACCAGACCATCAAGAATGACAAGGCCCCCAGTGGAGTAGTTATAGAGCATGCTGGCGATATTTACTTCAATGCTGGGGAGCCCGAAAAGGCGCTTGAGTACTGGAAACAGGCATCGGAGAATGGCAACAACAGCGCCATCTTGAAAAGAAAGATTGAACAAAAGAAATACATAGTCAAATGAAGATAAAAAATATAGGGATAACCGTTGCAGCAACGCTGGTGTTTGCCAGTTGCGGAACTAACAAGGCGATAGTGAAACAGCCCACCACCGTGAAACAGACAACTGCTCCAACCCAAAGTTCAGTGCAGAAACAGAAGTTGCAGTTTGTTCAGAAAGTTTCCGACCAGTCTCTTTATCAGAAGAATCTCGTGTCCGATTTGTCCTTCACGCTCAACACTGGTTCAAAGAATATCTCCGTTCCAGGCATCTTGCACATGAGAAAGGATGAGGTTATCCGCGTTCAACTTCTCATTCCGCTCATACGAAGCGAAGTCGGGCGTATTGAATTTACGAAAGACTACGTGCTCTTCATAGACCGAATGCACAAGCAATACGTGAAAGCAAGCTATAACGACGTGGCTTTCCTGAAAGACAATGGCATCAATTTCTATTCGCTTCAGGCATTGTTTTGGAACCAACTCTTCATCCCTGGTCAGCAACGGGTTGGAGAAAGTCAGCTGTCGATGTTCTCTGTTGACCTCGCTGCCGTCCAAGCAAACAATGTACCAGTAACATTGCTGGATGGGAAGATGGCCTACAAGTGGCTGGCAGAATCGGTATCAGGGCTCATCAACATGGCTGAAGCCAAATATACGAGTGCGAATCATGGAGTCTCAACCTTGAAATGGAACTATGGAAACTTCCAGAACTTCGGTGCTAAGAAATTCCCGGTCTATCATGAAGTGACCATCCAAACACAGGCAACCAAGCAACAAAGAACCATCAAGGCTGTCTTTGAACTTAACGGATTGAGCGACAACGCAGATTGGGAGAGTTTCACCACACCTTCAAACCGATACCAGAAGGTAGGAGTAGATGAAATTCTTGAGAAATTAACGAAACTGTAGGATGAAACGAATCATATTCATATCACTTTTATTGACTACTTGCCTGTTGTCTCCGCATGCCCAGAAGCAAAAGACACAGCGGAAACCGCAAACCACACACCAGAAACCACAGACAACTCGGCAGAAGTCTAAAACTGCACAGCAGAAGACGCGTATAACTCAACAGCCACAGAGAAAGACCAATCAGAAAAAATCTCGCAAGAGAGGGAAAGGCTCTTCCAAGTCGCAGAAGTATGTTACGACAGAGGAAATTAAGGGCTTGCAGCGACAAAACCAGCAGATTCAGAAGGAAATAACAGAAAATGAGCAGAAACTAAAGCAGAAAGAGAAAGACGTCGCTGAGAGACTGCAGAAAATCATTACGCTCGACACGGAGATAGGACAGCATCAGAAAACGATTGACACCATAGCTTCAGACATCAAACATCTTGACGGAAACATCGGAATTCTCAAGGGACAGCTCAACTCGCTGGAGACACAGCTTGATGAAAGGAGGGCGCGCTTCATCCGTTCCATGCGTTACATGGCCCGCCACCGTGGCATTCAAGACAAGCTGATGTTCATCTTCTCGGCAAAAAGTCTGACACAAATGTACCGGCGACTTCGCTTCGTCCGTGAATATGCGGCATATCAGCGTGCTCAAGGAGAACTATTGAAGGCAAAACAGTTGCAGGTAGATCAGAAACACAACCAACTGCGTCAGGTTCGAGGAACCAAGAGCAATCTTCTTTACAAGGATAGGCAGACCCACATTCAGATGGAAAACAAGAAGATTGAACAGCAGAATGTGGTTCAGTCATTGCAGAACGACCAGAAGGTGTTGCAAGGGGTTATCGCTGACCGACAGAAGAAACAGCAGGCTATCACGGCACAGGTGGACCGCTTGGTGGCTATTGAGATGGAAAAAGTCCGTCAGCGTGCTATTGCCGAAGCCAAGGCAAAGGCCGCTGCCCGTGCGGCAGCCGCCAAGCAGCGTGCTGCAGACATGGCTCGCAAGAAAGCTGCCGCAGAGGCTGCCGCCCGTGAGAATGCTCGAAGAATAGCCGAGGCAAAGGCCCGTGAGGAAAAAGCCAGAGCTGTGGCCAAGGCAAAGGCTGAGGCGGCTGAACGTGCTCGGAGGGAGGCCGCTGCCAAAGCAGAGGCCGCTCGTCAGGCCACCGAAAGAGCTCGTCAGCAGGCTGCGGCAGAGGCATCGGCCAAGAAAGAAAGAGAGTTGCGCAAGGCACAGGAACGTGAAGAAAGAGCTCGTCGTGAGGAAGCCCGCATCAGCGCACAGGCTGCGGCAGCCAAAGCCCGTGCCGACCAAGAGTTACGCGAGGCTGAAGTGAACCGTCAGGCAGCTGAGCGCAAGGCCGTTGCAGACAGAGAACGTGCCGCACGAGAACAAGCCGCAGCAGCCAAGGCCAGTGCGGAAAGTACTACACTCATGTCGTCGGCTGATCGCGCCATGACGGGTAGCTTTGCGAACAACCGTGGCCGGCTTCCCATGCCTATGTCAGGCAGGATTATTACGCATTATGGTAATTACAATGTCAATGGCTTGTCGCACGTGAAGTTGAACAGTAGTGGCATCAACATCAAGGGCTCAGCAGGCAGTCCCGTCAGAAGCGTGTTCAAAGGCGAGGTCAGCGCCATTTTCTCTGGAGGAGGAACCACTGCCGTCATGGTGCGTCACGGAGTTTACATCTCATCTTATTTCAACATGGGAAGTGTCAGTGTGAGAAAGGGGCAGACCGTTGGAACCGGCCAGACATTGGGCACTGTCGATTCGGGCGGCGTTCTCCATTTCCAACTCCGTAAAGAGACTGCCAAGTTGAATCCAGAACAATGGCTCCGCTAATCAATGCCCGGATATCTTAATGTCGGTGACAGGCGTTGGAACTGATAAACGGTTAGAAACCTCGTTTGTTGCCGGCAAAGCAAAAACAAAAGAATAAAATTATGACACAAGAAGAACGAACAAAGATAACAGAGGATATAGTAGAAGTGTTGAAAACCGTCTATGACCCGGAAATCCCCGTGAACATCTATGATCTTGGAATGATTTACAAGATTGAAGTACAAGACGATGGAAGATTGGATATGGACATGACATTTACATCGCCCTCCTGTCCTGCCGCCGACTTCATCTTCGAGGATGTCAGGACGAAAGTAGAGAGCGTCACAGGCGTCACCTCTTCGAATATAAATCTTGTCTTTGACCCCGTCTGGGATCAGAGTATGATGTCTGAGGAGGCCCGCGTTGAATTGGGATTCGATTGATGAGAGAAGCTCGCCCCGTCGGGTGTTCCCTGCCTATTCTGTGCTATTGGTTAACAGAACGTTTCCAAGGTAAAATTGACTTGAACAAACCAACCAATGAGTGATTTCTTATTCAAATTATGAAGAATATATATTTTCTTTCGGACGCGCATCTCGGCTCACTTGCCATTGAGCACAAGCGAACACAGGAACGAAGGCTCGTACGTTTCCTCGACAGCATTAAGAACAAGGCTGCCGCCATCTATCTCATGGGCGACATGTTTGATTTTTGGAACGAGTACAGGTATGTTGTCCCGAAGGGATTCACACGCTTTTTGGGAAAGATATCCGAACTGACTGATATGGGTGTTGAGGTTCACTACTTCATCGGAAACCATGACATCTGGACTTACGGCTATCTTGAGGAAGAGTGCGGAGTGATTCTTCATAGAAAACCGTTGACGACGGAAATCTACGACAAGGTCTTTTATCTTGCCCATGGCGACGGATTGGGCGACCCCGACCCTAAATATCGTTTCTTGCGCAGCATTTTCCACAATCGTTTTTGTCAACGACTGCTCAACTTCTTCCATCCTTGGTGGGGCATGCAATTAGGACTCAATTGGGCAAAGAAAAGCAGACTGAAGCGAGCCGATGGAAAAGAGGTGCCCTATCTGGGTGAAGAGAAAGAGTATTTGGTGAGGTTCACCAAGGATTACATGAAGACCCATGCCGATGTGGATTACTATATCTATGGTCATCGCCATATCGAACTCGATCTGACGCTTTCGCGCAAGGCACGTCTTTTCATTCTGGGCGACTGGATATGGCAGTTCACTTATGTGGTGTTCGACGGCGAACACATCTTCCTTGAGGAGTATGTAGAGGGTGAGAGCAAGCCATAGTCAGGGCATGAAAACCATAAAAATTAAGTGTATCTCAATTAAGTGTAATATGGGCAAGGTAAAAAACTATGCATTATATGCTATAGCTGCATTGACTTTCATTGGAAGTAAAGCTTTGATGAAAGAGCAAGGACATAAGCACATTGTAGAAAGTTTGAAGAACGAGAGGGCCAAGCACAATAACTCAGAAGAAATTGATAATGTAGAATCTGAGCTTTATGATGAATCCTATGAAATTCCTGATTTTCAAAACCTTTCAGATTATCCATCTCCTGAAATTGAAGAAAGTAGCAAGAATACTCAACACGACCCTTTTGCATGGCTGTCGCAGCGGTCGGTGCGTGATTTAGACACCCGTGACCTGAGCAAAAGTGATTTACGCATTTTGCGTAATGCTATATTCGCCCGTCATGGTTATATTTTTCGTGACAAGCATTTGTTAAGGTATTTCTCACAATTCCAGTGGTATAAACCGTTGTTCAGTGATGTCTCAGATAGATTGAACGCAACAGAGAAAAATAATATACGCATACTTAAATCATGGGAGTAAGGATATAATACTGTATCATAAAACTATGGAAACAAAGAAATGTCCCTTTTGTGGGGAGGAAATCAAAGCTGAAGCTAAAAAATGTCGTTATTGCGGCGAATGGCTTGATGGTAGAAACGACAACACAACAGTGGGAGAAAATGAACATCAGTATGTTGGTAATGTTCATAAAGACCCCATTATTGAAGCTGTACCCACATCTGAATCAGATGATTACTATGAAGAAGAGACTTCTGCAAGTGTAAAAGTTTGGAGCTTTTTGAAACACAGTATCTGGATTATAGCCTTTTTAGCTGTTGCTTACTTCACACTGCCATCAAACCAAGAGCATTTACGCAAAACAAAGAATGGATTAAGAGATGTGTTTAAGGAGTTGGCGCATGAGGAGTTGGGCAAGCAAAACGCTCTTCTACAAATTTTTGGCAATGCCATCATGGACAATGATGCGCTATCCAACACTCTGATAGAGAACTATATGAACAAAGAACTGAAGTTCAAGATAGATAATTATGGGATTTTTTCGCTTTGTGAAGTTGCTCCGCGTGAAGAGTTTTCCGAATCTAAAATCGTCAGCTTTGCATGTTTCGGCATGGTGATACCACTTTACAACCGTTTGGTTGATAAACTATACGAAAATGAAAAAGAGGAATCTATCTCTGTTAATGATGAGCCTCAAGAAGCAGATATCCGACCTGTGACTGATGAAAGCAAATCGGTAGAGGATGAAGATCAAATGATGACTTTTTTTAATAACCCTTCTTATACAAAATATGAGAATCAACGATATGGCTTTTGGGGATATTACCCCAGCTTCTTTACGGCTGACAGAGAACCTGAAGATGGCGATGGCAGGACGTTTAGGTATGATGAGAACAATTTTATAACATTTTACGGGCATTACAACGTAAATGATGAAACACTTGAACAGATGTTTGCCAACGAGACATATAGCACAAAAGCATATACCAGAATCACCAAGACTTGGTATGTCATAGCTGATTACGATGATCAAGGAAGGCTGAACTATAAGAAAATAACGCTGTATGAAAGTAATGGTAACTCTACTTATGCTGGCTTTGAGTTTACGTATGAGGAGCAATATCAGAAGTATATGGAGGAAGTACTCAGAAAAATAGGTTATCCTTTTATCGGGAAAAATTTCACATCAAGATAGTACCAAGACTATATTCTAAAAACCAATTGCTAAATTTGGCAGTTTTGTCGTGAATCCCTCCTCAGTCAGGAAACCAAATTGCCATCATCAAATTATGAAATTGGAGTCAAATGACAGATTGGGGTTTATCATGTCAATTGGTTTTATAAATCCTTTTTCTTTAGGCTATTGTGTGTTTCTAAGTAATTTGTCTGATGCGTCCATCTGAAATATAAGTACAAATAAACAGCTTTTGCAATACCTCTGTTTAGAAAAAAAAAGTTCTGAAAGACGTTAGGTTCCTGTTTTTTATTTTTATGATTTAAAAAGGTTGGCAAGCGGATTACCATCGTAATCGTACTTGCCAACCTTTTTGATGTATGCAATAACCTATTGGCTTATTTCTTGGCAGCCATTACAAGCTCCTGAGTGTCGCGAGCAATGACGATTTCTTCATCGGTCGGAACAAGAAGCACTTTCACCTTGGAGTCGTCGGCTGAAATCACCTTTTCCACACCACGGCAGTTGTTCTTCTCAACATCCATCTTGATGCCCAAGAAGTCAAGACCTTCCACTGCATCGGTGCGCAGACTGATTTGATTCTCGCCCACACCTGCCGTCCAAACAATCACATCCACGCCTCCCATGGCAGCCGCATAAGCACCAATGTATTTCTTGATGCGATAGCTGTACATCTTCAGAGCCAAGATGGCACGTTCGTTGCCTGCGGCTTCGGCAGCCTCAATCTCACGCATGTCAGAACTAATGCCGGTGATACCGAGCACACCACTCTCTTTATTCAGGTAGTCTGCCATTTCCTGCGGTGTCTTTCCGAGCTTCTCCATCATGTAAGTTACGGCTGAAGCATCAATGTCGCCGGAGCGAGAACCCATCATCAGACCTGCCAAAGGAGTCAGACCCATGGAGGTGTCGATGACTTTGCCGTCTTTGATGGCAGCCATGGAAGCACCATTGCCGATGTGACAAGTGATGATTTTCTGACTTTTGTAATCCACACCGAGAATTTCGCAAGCACGTTGAGAAACATAGCGATGGCTGGTTCCGTGGAAACCGTAGCGACGCACGTGATATTTCTCGTACATTTCATAAGGCACGGCGTACAAATACGCATAGTTCGGCATGGTGCTGTGAAAAGCATTGTCGAAGACCGTTACCTGTGGGGTGTTGGGCATTAAAGCATCAACGGCACGCAAGCCACGCAAGTGTCCGGCGTTATGAACCGGTGCGAGGTCGATAAGGCTTTCTATTCCCTTTTCCACCTCTTTTGTCACGATGCAACTCTTCTCGAAGAGGTCGCCACCCTGCACAATGCGATGGCCCACTGCATCGATTTCGTCCAAGCTCTTTATGGCTCCTATCTCCGAATCCAGCAATACCTTAAAGACCAAAGCCACTCCTTCCTTATGGGTTGGGAGATCGGCCATGATTTGTTTCTTCTCGCCATTGTTGAGTTTCACCTTGATGAAAGCCTCGTCGAGTCCGATACGCTCAACGCCACCCTGAGCCAACACTGACTCGTCGGCCATGTCATACAACTTGTATTTGATGGAACTACTACCGCAGTTTAATACTAATATCTTCATGTCTTTTCAATTTTGTTCTGTTTTGTGACCATAGTCCATAATCGTGGTGTCGGTTGTGTCAGCAATCTATTTGAAGTTGATGTCCCTTCCGTACACCATCGTTATGCAACAATACTTACGCTTTCTTTGCGTCTTGTGCCTGACAAGCGGTGATAGCTACCATATAGTAGATGTCGTCGATAGAACAGCCACGAGAAAGGTCGTTCACCGGACGTGCAATACCCTGAAGGATTGGGCCGATAGCGGTTGCACCACCAAGGCGTTGGATGAGTTTGTAGCCGATGTTGCCCACCTCAAGATTAGGAACGACCAGTACATTTGCCTTGCCAGCTATGTCAGAGCCTGGTGCTTTCTTAGCTGCCGTAGCTGGATCGAGAGCTGCGTCTGCTTGAAGCTCACCATCCACCTTTAGTTCGGGGAACTTCTCTTTAGCGAGCTTTGTTGCCTCAACCACCTTGTCAATGATATAGACACTCTTGCCTGTCTCCTTGTCCTTCGCATCCTTTGCTGAGCCCTTTGTTGAGAAACTTAACATGGCAACGTGCGGGTCTTTGAAGCCTGCAACGCTCTTGGCTGTCTCTGCCGTGGTGAAGGCAATCTGTGCGAGTTGCTCAGCTGTCGGATTTGGTGTGACGGCTACATCGCCCATCACAACGATACCGTTCTCGCCGTATTGCTGTTCGTGGGTGAGTACCAGCATGGCTCCGCTGACGCAAGAGATGCCCGGTGCGCACTTGATAATCTGCAAAGCAGGGCGCAAGGTGTCGCCAGTGGTTGAGAGAGCGCCTGAAATCTGACCGTCGGCACCTTCTGTTTTTATAATCATACAACCCAGATAAAGGTTGTTTTTGGTTACCAATTCGCGAGCCTGATCTACGGTCATGCCCTTCTTCTTGCGTAGCTCGGCGAGTTTTTCAGCATATTCCTCGCTTCTCGGATTGTTCATCGGATCGACAATGGTAGCCTTTTCGATGTTTTTCAGTCCCCATTCAGCTGCAAGTTTCTTGATGTTGTCTGGATTTCCAATGAGAATCAGTTCTGCAATGTCGTCGGCTAATACTTTGTCAGCGGCTTTCAGAGTTCTTTCTTCCTCAGCTTCAGGAAGTACGATACGTTGCTTGTACGCCTTGGCGCGTGCAACAATCTGCTCTAATAAATTCATAGTTATATTTGAAAGTTTTGTTGTTAAATGTCCATTTTGCGATGCAAAGATAGCAAATTAGCACTATAACGCCAAACTTACCCTTACTTTTTTACACCTTATTAATAGAAAGTTATTGGCTATCTCAAAAAAAAGAAGTATTTTTGTATGAATTACAAAAAGCATTTTCAAATGATTAGATTTCAAGATGTTAAAATAACCGACCGCCAACTGATACAAAGCTACACGCTCTTTGGGGAGCGGCAGAACTGCGACTTGAGCTTTGTGAACATCATTTCGTGGAGGTTTCTATATAATACCGAGTTCGCAATTGTCGATGATTTCTTGGCTTTCAGGTTCTACACGGGCAACCATCTGGCTTACATGGCGCCGCTTTGGACGGGCGATTGGTCTGCCGAAAAGCAGAAGGGCTTTGCAAACGTTGTGAGAAAGATGCACGCCGACTCAACGGCGTCAGGGCATCCGTTTCTGATGCTTGGTGTCTGTGGCAAGATGACTGAAATTCTGGAGTCGGCTTTCCCCGACACTTACCATTTCAAACCTGACCGTGACTATGCCGACTACATCTACGACAGGGAGAAACTTGCGAATCTTCCGGGCAAGAAGTTGCAGTCAAAGCGCAACCATTGCAACAAATTCCGCAAGTTGTTTCCCAACTACGAGTACCGTCCGCTGACGAAAGAGATGATTCCGGCTTGCCTTGAGCTTCAGAAGCAATGGCGGGTGGTGTCTAAAAACGAGGAGGACGGTGAGAACGAGTTTACCAACGAACTGCGTTCCATGACCCGTGTGTTCGATTTCTGGGACGACCTTGATGTCGTGGGCGGCACAATCTGGGTAGATGGCAGTCTCGTCGCATTCACCTATGGAGCGCCGATTAACCAAAACACCTTCGATGTCTGTGTCGAGAAGGCCGATTCCAGCTACGATGGGGCATTCTCAATCATCAATCAGGAGTTCGTTCGTCATCTGCCGGAACAATATACGTTCATTAACAGGGAGGAAGACCTTGGTATCGAAGGGCTTCGCTATGCCAAACTGTCTTACAAGCCTGATTTGATATTAGAGAAATACACTGTCATGGAAAAGCGTCCGCTGGCCCAGTTTGAGGAAACGGAGACCGTCACGCAGGCAACGATTGAACTATGGCGAGATACGTTCAACGACCGCGAGGAGTTTATCCAACTTTACTTCACCCGTGTGTTCCGACCAGAGTATAATGTGGTGTGCCAGCTCAATAACGAGATTGTGGCTGCCTTGCAGACGCTTCCCTATCAGTTGAAATTCCATGATACAATCGTCCCGTGTCATTATATCAGTGGTGTGAGTGTGCGTGAGGAATACCGCCGACAAGACATCGGTAACAACCTGTTGTCTCAGGCTCACTTCAGACTTTACCATCAGGAGGCGGTGTTTGCCATGCTGATTCCAGCCGAGGAGTGGCTTTACGGGTGGTATGAGCGGTGTGGATATACACGCAACATCGTCTGCACACCTCCGCCAGCGGGCATCGATGACATGTCGTTCGACCAGTTCGACCAATGGCAGAGGAGCAAGCCTTGTGTGGTTCTGCACGATGAGGATGGCTTCGACATCGTCATGGAGGACCGCAAACTGGCCACACCAGAAGAACTTTCGGAACAGGCTGCACGTGGAAACATTCCTGCCATGATAAGGGTGATCAGTGCAGAGAAAGCCTTCGCACTCTATGCCGCCCGCCATCCTGAAGCGACGAGGAACTTCAGGGTATATAACGATTCTGACATTCCAAAGAATAATATGTATTTCCAAGTGGCAAACGGTGTCGTTAAGCACACCAACCAACCGCTTCCTGACACGGAGGTGCTGACCATCAGCGAATTGGCTGACTTCATTCTTGCTGACGAAGGATTGGAGATGAACCTCATGCTCAACTGATTTCATCTGTTGGCTTGGTCTCATTTTTCATTTGATTGCCAAGCAGTTTGTTTGTCGTTCTTGCGAATGCATAGCGGGCTACGGCATGGGAGAACGACAGAGAAGTTGCCGACAAGCGAATGGAATCAGTCAGTAAGCCCTACTGCCATCATCAAAACGTGAAAGTAGGGTCTGATGATCAGTTTGGGATATTTTAACAACGAGCAATCAAAAGGTCAGGTTTTGCAATGCGAAAGCTGACCTTTGACACTGCAAAAGGTCAGCTTTCGTATCCTGTGTTATAAAGTGTTGATTACCAGATGTGTATATAAGATAACGCAGAAGGGTATTCTGTCAAGAGAGTTTACTTGCTGCTATTGTGCCATTTCAGCGGTGAGAATACTCTCAAGCTGCTCTGCCGTGAGGCGCAACTGAAACTCTCCCTTGATGGCTACCGAAATACGGCCCGTCTCCTCTGACACTACAATGGCGACGGCATCGGAATCCTGCGATATTCCCATAGCGGCGCGGTGGCGGAGACCAAGTTCCTTGGGTATATTCTGGTTGTGGCTCACGGGAAGGATGCACCCTGCGGCCTTGATTCGTTTCTTGGCGATGACCATGGCTCCGTCGTGAAGCGGTGAGTTCTTGAAAAATATGTTCTCGATGAGGCGCTGATCGATTCGGGCGTCTATGATGTCGCCCGTTTCAGATATGTCTTGCAGGCTGACACCTCGTTCCATGACAATCAGTGCGCCCACCTTGCCGCGCCCCATGCTCATGCAGGCCATGACGATGGGTAGGATGGCCTCTCGGTCAACATTCTCTTTCTTCCTGTCGCCGAGAAAGAACATCAGCATACTCTTCACCCGTTGGTGTGCCCCCAGGTTGTAGAGGAAATGTCGTATCTCCTCTTGGAAGAGCACAATCAATCCGATGACTCCCACAGACACGAGCTTATCCATGATGCTGCCCAAGAGACGCATCTCCAATACCTGACTCACTATCAGCCAGATGACAACGAACACCATAATGCCGACAAAGACATTCAGTGACCTTGATTCCTTCATCACACGATAGAGATAGTAGAGCATCAGCGCTACCAGCACTATGTCGATGATATCTTTTATGCCAAATTCAAAAAACATAATATTAAAAACAGCCTCATCGCCAATCGTTCTCCCTGTCGAAGCTGACGTGCCATGTGTCAGTCATAGTGCGATGTGACTCGCTTGACGATGGTTATGAAAGCGGATAAATCGGAAAATCCAGGTGATAATCTCTATATTGTGTTGCGACTGCGTTCCCTCGCCATTCAGGGAGTTGGGGTAAGGGAGAGTGCTTCGTAAATCCTCACTGCCTCTACCGCCTGTCTCACGTCGTGTACCCTGAGAATGCTTGCGCCTTTCATCAGTGCGATGGTGTTCAGGACGGTGGTGCCGTTGAGGCTTTCCTGTGGGGTGATGCCCAGAAGCTGGTGAATCATGCGCTTGCGGCTGATGCCTACGAGTATGGGAAGTTCCATGACGAGGAGGCGTTCCATTTCGTTCATCAGGGCGAGGTTGCCGGCGACGGGCTCTTTGCCGAAGCCAAAGCCAGGGTCGAGTATGATGTCTTTCTGCCCAAGGGCACGCAACTGCTGAACTTTGCTTGACAGTCCGATGAGCATGTCATGCAAGTTGGCAGCTTTCGACATGAGAATGTAGGGCACTCCGAGTTCAGCCACGGTACGGAACATGTCCGGATCGGCGCCTTCCTCAACGTCGTTGATGATGTCGGCACCGAATTTCTCCACCGTTTGGCGAGCCACCGACGCACGGAATGTATCTACCGATATGACAGCGTTGGGCTGTGCCTGACGGATGATGGGCAATGCCATCTCAAGACGTCGCATTTCCTCGTCCTCACTGGCCACATCGCCTCCTGGACGGGTAGAGCACGCGCCCACGTCGATGATCTCCGCTCCCTCGTCGATAATCTGGTTGGCCCGGTTGCGTATACGGCTCATGTCCATCAGTCGCCCCTTCACGTTGATTGTATAATTCACAGGTCTGTTCTGCCGTGATGATTTAGTTTGCTCCATATCCGCAAAGTTAATGCAAATCCTTTAGATTCCAAAATAAAGTGTTTGTTTTTCTGATTTTTTCAAAATTCATTGATGAGTTTACGTTGTCAGACGTTAAATATCGGCAGACTGAAAGGTTAGCCTCGTGACAATTCCCCATTATCAATAGGAAATTCCCTACAACGTTTTAGGAAAAACACCTTTGAACTAACGTTTCCCTTTCGTACTTTTGCAACATAGAAAGAGCCTCGGTATTGGAGTTGATTTCGTCGGGCCTCCGCTGGAGTCTGTATGTCGGACGCAACTACTTCTACCGTCCATTGTCTTGGCGAAACGGAACGATTGTGTATAGTGTCTATTCAAGATGTCCGCAAAGAGTGGCGAGAGTGCCTCGCACATACGGCCGATAAGACAGTGGTCCGTACAGATACAAGAAGAGGGGGCATGCTTATGGGCACAGGAACAAATACAGACATCATTATGATGATTGACGAAAGAAATCTCCGAGGTGTTAGGATTGAGGTAAGAAGATACAGGATTTGATAAAGTGGGAATGGGCTTTAGTCATGTGAAAGAGATAATTTAAGAGGACTTGAATTTAGGTTTGATAGATAATTTAGATAGAATAATTGATAGAATAATACATGTAAGATTTTGCCACTTGACGCCACTTCTAACTTTATATATGCGTTTTCGGCATTCAAATGCTGACAAACGACAAGAGAGCTACCCCTGGATTGGAGTAGCTCTCTTTTTGTTCTGTAGTGTCGGGGCTGGTTAAGCACCGTGGAAAAGGTATTCTTGCTGAATGTCCTTTGTCAGCTGTGTGAAGAGCTTCTCTTGCAGATTGTCGGCAAGGTCGAGTGCCTTTGTGAGCACACGGTCGGAGAATTCCTGCAACATGTCTTTGGCACGGAGCGGCTGCGTCTTGTAAATGCGCAGATATTCCTCTTCCATCTCGCGCTGGCGCTGGTCAGTCTCCTCCTCGAACTTCAGGTACGCCTCCTTGATCATCGGCGCATATTTGTTGTAGTTCACCATACCGAGCGTCATCACTTTGCGGAACTTCCAGTAAGCAGAGTCAACGCTTGACACGTCGGTGCCCTTCGTGTAGGCTTCGGGGTACGATGTGATGCCCTGATACAATGGAAGGAACAACCCAAGGTCAGCCATTCCCATTGCAACGTAACCTATGCAGCCGATAGCCTGTGGAAGCTCTGGGCGGACTTGCAAGATGTGAGTCTGCGTAGTGCGGAAGATGGATACCGGGCGGTAAGGTTCTTTGGGATTGTTGTGCAGGTACGGGTCGTGCTCCGTATTGTCATAATGGAATCGGAAGGCACGTCGCATATCGCTGATGCTGATAGGATTCTCGGCTTTGGCGAACACTGGGAAAGTGTTCTTGGTGACATCGTTCTTGATTGCCGGAGAGAACATTTTCTGCAATCCCCACACACGCGGATAGTTGTAGGTGGTATCGAGTTTCACATCACGGGCATAAGCCTCGTGGAAGTCGAACGCTCCCTTCTTCGGGTCGTAGAGACCATTTTTCTCGGCAAACTCAATGAGGTCTGGCGAGGCCATGAAGTTGTCGTTGTCGATGGGATCATAGATGCGGAAACGACTTTGGTTGCCTGTTGCGAAGTATTCTCCCTTGGGCATTTTGCAGGCCAACCAGCGGTGACCGCAGGCTGTTTCGAGATACCATATCTCCTGACTGTCAACAAAGCCGATACCGAATCCCTCGGCAATACCATGTTTCTCTATCAGCATGCCCAACCGTTCCACGCCCTCGCGTGCAGTGCGGACATAGGGCAGCACAACGTTGAAAACGGCATTCTCGGCTATTCCGTTCTCGACGAGTGGGTCGAACTTCAACACGGCGTCACTGCTGAAAATGCTTTCGGTGGCACTCATGCCCACACCTGCTGTGTTAAAGCCGGCGCTACCCCAGTGATTGGGCAAGCTGAATGGCGCAAGGGCGCTATAGCCCAGCCTTTTGGTTGGCAGCTCGCAACGGAATGGGCTGTCTTTGGCCACGTATTCGCGCGGGCCGTTCTCTGTATCTTCGTAGAGCTCGTAGTTCTTGGCCTCCATGGCATCCCAGTCCTCAGAACGGGCTACAATCATGGAACCATCGCTTGTCATTTCCTTGCCAACGATTATCGTTGTACATTCTGATGGGAGGTGACCCATCATTTTTTCTGTTCCTTTCATAAGCATTAATTTAATTTCGTTTAGCTATGGCAAATGTAGGAATTTTATTTGAGAATAGTGAATGGAAATGGGTAAATCTGAATAATTTACCGAATAGTGGGTAAGCCGGTGTGAGATGAGGGCGGACTCATCATTATTTATTGTTGTGGTGAAGCCTTGCTTTTTTACTGTCGCTCTCCTCCAATCGCTTCTTTTCTGAATGAAGATGGTCAACCGTTCCGACACGAAGCGTGAAGCTGTGAATCATAGAAAATTTACGGTAAGGAATCGGTTTTGTAACTGATTGATAACCAGTATGGTGTGAGTCGGGTTGCAAAAGCTCATCTTTTGCATTGCGATAGGTGAGCATTCAAACAGTGAAACCTTATCTTTCGCGAGACGAAAGCTCCATGTTTGGATGATGAATGCCTGTTTCAGGTAAAATAATCGCCGAACTTCTTTTGAAGTCTCTCTGATTTACCGTATCTTTGCATTGCTATAAAGGTGGAGACTAAGAATAGCCACCATAATATAAATAAGTGTAACAGGGATTACGTCTTGTCATCTTTCTGATTCTTTTCGGTTCAAAGTGGAATAGCGTTCATTCACGGTGTATGCCGCCATCCCGCTTTTGCTTGCAACTTGTTTTAGAGAGAAAAAACAGAATCAGACATGGTTGATGAACAGAACCCGACTAAACGAAGTGAGGTCATGGACATTCAAGAACTATATGCGTTGTATGAGAAACATCCGGTGGTGACCACCGACAGTCGCAACTGTCCGAAGGGAAGCATTTTCATTGCCCTGAAAGGGGAGACGTTCGACGGCAACAAATTTGCAAAGGCTGCGATAGAGAAGGGCTGCAGCTATGCCGTCATCGACGAGGAGGAGTATGCTGATCCGGGCGACAGTCGATTCATACTCGTTGACGATACGCTCATCGCCTACAAAGAGCTCGCCCGCCAGCACCGTCGCCAGTTCCAGATTCCTGTGATAGGTATCACGGGGACAAACGGCAAGACAACTTCCAAAGAATTGATCTCGGCCGTTCTGAGTGAGAAATTCAAGGTGTGGCACACCGAAGGAAATTTCAACAACGACGTTGGAGTGCCCCGCACGTTGCTGGGGCTGAATGCCGACCACGAGATAGCGGTCATAGAGATGGGCGCATCGCATCAGGGCGACATTGAGAAGCTCGTCAACTACGTGGAGCCTACTTGCGGACTGATAACCAATGTAGGGCGTGCCCATCTTCAGGGCTTCGGGAGTTTCGAGGGAGTGAAGCGCACAAAGGGCGAGCTCTATGACTATCTGAAAGCCCACGGCTGCCTGCTGTTCCTCAATGAGAGTAATCCCGACTTGTCGGAGATGGCCAGTCAGCGTGAGTTCGACCGCATCATATCCTACGGTCAGGACGATACCGCCAACGTTCAGGGCGAGGTCGTCGATTGTGCGCCGTTCCTTCGCTTCAGGTGGCATGAGGCAGGAGGCGAGTGGAAAGAAGTGCTGACCCACCTTGTCGGCTCCTACAATCTCGACAACATGCTTGCCGCCATCGCCATCGGCCTGCATTTCGGAGTCGAGGCACGGCAGATTTGTCATGCCTTGGAGACCTACGTGCCACAAAACAACCGTTCGCAGCTGACAGAGACCGAGCATAATAAATTGATTGTAGATGCCTACAATGCCAATCCTTCGAGTATGGCAGCGGCCATTGAGAACTTCCGCTTGATGGATGTCGGAAATAAGATGGCCATTCTTGGCGATATGAGGGAATTGGGTGAGGTTTCCGATGAGGAACATCAAAAGGTGGTTGATTTAATCAGTGCCGCCGGCATAGAGAACGTGTGGCTCGTGGGTGAGAATTTTGCAAGGACGCGGACTGGTTTTCGCAAGTTCAAGAACACAGAGGAGGTGAAGGCCGAAATAGAAAGACTTCAGCCACGCAACCATTACATACTGATTAAGGGCAGCAATGGCGTGCGACTATTCGAGTTGCCGGCGCTGTTGTGATGCCAGTCATGGAAAAACAAGATGGGGAAGGTGCTATTGCCTTCCCCATCTTGTTTTCTCATATTCGATGTTGTCGTTCACAATCCTCGGTCCTGGCTGGTAGGATGGATTCAGAATGTCGAACTGCTTTCTATAATAAGGTGTTCTGATTCCGCCCAGAGCGAGCAAAGTGTGGGCTATGTGGTCGATGGTGAGCGGCTTGTTGACGGCTGCCCTCAATCTTCTGATGATGTCTGGATGCCGTTGTTTATAGGTGTCGGAGCACCAAACCATGAACGGGATGTCGAATTGATATTTCAACAGATTGCTGCACATGGGCTTCAACTTTCGGCCCAGCGACGGTCGATAGTCGTAGATTTCCTCTCCGTGATCCGAATAATAAACCAGCACGCAGTTCTTGTCTTTGTAGTGTCTGATGATTTCCGACACAACATAGTCGTTGTAGAGCGTGGCATTGTCGTAATGGGCAATTTCCGACTTCATCTTTTCGGTGATGTAGTCATTGTTATTGCGTATGTCTTTGGCCTGAAATTTGGTAAACTCAGCCGTGTGGGGATATCGCTTGTCGGCATCGACGTGCTGTCCGAGCAGGTGGAACACGTGAATTCAACAAGCAAGTGCAAATTTACTTAATTTGTTCGTAAAAGCACTCGTATGGTGTTTTAAATCCTAATTTCTTTCTTGGTCTCATGTTAAT
>QWBY01000174.1_pt1 | contig 50766 bp, 58 predicted proteins | sample 1972471 | NCBI WGS metagenome assembly QWBY01 (sample SAMN09866722, study PRJNA288562) | Human gut metagenome isolate term6_stool, whole genome shotgun sequencing...
CTAATCACACCAATCGCAATGGACGAAGGACTAAGATTCGCAATCCGTGAAGGTGGAAGAACAGTAGCATCAGGAGTAGTATCTAAACTTCTTGACTAATTAAAAAATTTAAAGCTGGATTAATATCCAGCTTTTTTTATGCAAAAATTTAAAAAAACAATGAAAATCTGCTGAGATAAAACATCAGCAGATTTTTTTGTAAAAATTTAAATTTATAGAACAAGAACAAAAACACAGAAAAATCGTTAAAATATCATAAATGTTTCAAAAAAGTATATATTTACTGTGAAACTTTGATATAATCAAATTAGGTTAATAGACAAAAAATTTAGGCTGAGAAAATTAACAAATCTTATGAGAGAAGGGAGAAAAATGAGAAAAAAAATAAGCATAAGCAAAACAATTTTCATGCTACTAATATTTATGATGACAATATTTATTGGTAATGAAAATGTAATTGCGGCAACTACTGTCACAGATTTCAATGGATTGAAAAACGCCATTGAAACAGGAACAGAAGTCATTACTGTTCAAGGGACTATTACTGTCACAGAAACATTAGCAGTAAACAGAGACGTAAAAATCACCGGGGGGGGTGTTGAAACCTCTCAACTACTCGCTTCAGACGGGATTGAGAATATTTTCCGAGTAGAAGATGGAAAAACTTTAAACTTAGAAAAAATTACCTTAGACGGAAATAAGCAAGCAAGGCTTATTTATTCCAATGGCGGAACTATCGTACTGAACGAATCGACACTAAAAAACGGATGTCCCGGCGCAAACGCCAAAGCAAATCCAGGTGGAGGTATTTTTTTAAGAGGCGGTTCATTAACAGCTACTAACACTGATTTTATAGGCAACACACCTGGAACAACTCAAGGTCTTGATGAAGGCGATAGAGACTTAAACGGTGGTGCTATTTATTCTGGTAGCACTAAATCAGTTATTAAAATCACTGGCGGAAGCTTTGAAGATAATGAAGTAAAAGCATATGGCCACGGTGCAGCCATTTATCAAGAAAATGGTAGTTTAAATGTTGATGGAACAAGCTTTAAAAATAACAAGGGTCATGTTGAAGGTGGCAATGCCGGAACACAAGGATCATGTATCCATACAAGAGAAGGAGTAACGGCTGAAATTTCAAAAGTAAATGCTGAAATAGTAAAAGGCTTTAACACTGGTGGATTTTTAAGATCACTTGGAAGCACAGTAAAAGTAAATGAGTCTACTTTTACAATAGCTAATCAAGGCGATGGCTATGGATACAGTGGCGGTGTATTCTGCTTTGAGAACGGTACAAGTGAAGTTGAAGGCTCTACTTTTTTATGTAATGGATCAAAATTATACCACGCAGGTGGCTTTATAGATATCGTCGGCACTGGTACTCATGTTATTGATAATAATACAATGACAGGTAGCGGAATGGATAAAGATCAATTTAAAGCAATAGCTTCTTTTGGTGGAGCTATAAGTGTAGAACAAGGTGCAAATGCTAATGTTATTATCAAAAACAACAAAATAATTGCCACATCAGCTTCTAATAACGGCGGCGCTATAGCTATAGGAACATATGCAGAAGCAAAAATTCCTGATCCAAAACCTGGCGAAGATCCTATACCAAAGAATACACCTTCAACAGTAACTATGAGCGGAAACACAATAACAAATCCTGGAACATATTATTGGGGAGGCCAATATGGTGGAGGAGTATTTGTAGCTCCTGGTGCCACAGTTACTATGTCAAAAGACACTATTAAAGATGCAAAATCTTCATATGGTGGAGGAGTTTATAACGAAGGTAAATTAACTATTAATGGTGGCTCATCACTAACTGGCGGTGTCGGTTCAAAACTAGGTGGAGAAATTTACAATAACGGTGACTTGACTGTTGATGATGCTGTAATAACAGGAAACTTTGTAGGTGGCTCATCTTGGCAACAATATGCAAGCCACGGCAAAAACTTTGAACTTGGTGGAACAAATATATATGCAGAAAAAGATGTAACCATAACTCCAAAGGCAAATATAACAACAGGCAAAGACATAAGAGTCTTAGATGGTCAATCCAAAATACTTTTAACAGGTACTTTGAAAAAAGAAATAGACATTTCTGTAAGTGAAACTCCTGGAGGTAGCGAAACTCAAAAGAGAAGAGTTGGCTATGTAGTTGCAGAAGGAACAAATGGCTACACAGTAGCAAAATCTGATGCAAATTTCTTGCACTATATAGGCAGAACTAATAAAAAAGATCCAAATCACTATTCAAATCAACCAAGAGCAGCATTTGCAGATGACAAAAGCACCGGCGAATGGGACTTTGTATTAGATAAAGACAATAAAAAAGTAGTACTTGGTCAAAGAGTAAAGTTAATTTACCATGGCAATTATGGTAAGATTGGTGAAGCAGATAAAGAAGAAAAAATTGTAGACGTATATAAAAATTCAAATTTCTGGGAAGGCCAATTAGAGGAATACAAAGTAGCCGATCCGATATTAGAGGGAAGCAGCTTTATGGGCTGGTATTTCTGGAAATCCAGCGACAGTGTTGAAGATACTGACGACACAATTCTAAATATAAAGATTCCTGATGATTTAAAAGGTAATTTATTTGACTTCTCAAGAGTAACTTTCCAAAACAATGTAAAAGATACTGATCAAATAATTACTCCAAATATTATCCACACATATGCTGGTTGGTCTGAAAATATAAGTATCCCAGTTTTAAAAGATTGGAGAGACACTAAAGATACTGATAAAGTTGATGTAACTGTAACATTAAAGGGCGGAGATGAGGAAAAAACTCTTACTTTAACAAAAGCAGGAAATTACTTTAACCAATTTGAAGATCTTAAAGTATTTACTAAATCATATGAACCTGCTGAAAAGATTAATATGAACTTAAGGTTCACTCCTAGGACATATAGTGTTGAAGAAAAACCAATAGACGGATTTACCACGAGTTATTCACCTCAAAGTATGAAAGCAAATGAAGTAGCGGAAGTAAGTAGATTTGTAGTTAAAAATACAAAGACGTTCAAAATAACTTATGAATTTAAGAGCGGAACAGAAGGAAAAACTCTACCAGCAGCAATAGAAGGATACAAACCAACAGATGATACTGAATATGCTGATGGAGCAACAGTAACAGCTAAACAACCAACACAAACAACATATGAAGATACAACAAATAATGGCACATGGACATTCACTTCATGGGATGAAAATTCAAAAACAATAAATAAAGCAGATGTAAAATTTATAGGTACTTGGACTTTTGTTGCAAAACCAGAAACAAAATATAAAGCAACATATGAATTTAAGAGCGAAACAGCAGGAAAAGATTTACCGGAAGCAATCAATGGTTACAAACCAACAGATGATACAGAATATGCTGACAAAGCAACAGTAAATGCAAAGCAACCAACACAAACATCATATGAAGCAGAAGATGGCACATGGACATTTATAGGCTGGGATGAAAATTCAAAAACAATAGATGGAGCTGATGTAAAATTTGTTGGTACATGGACATTTACTCCAAAAGAACCAGAACCAACAACAAAATACAAAGTAACCTACAAATTTGAAAGTGGCACATCAGGCCAAGAACTTCCAACAGAAGTTACTAATTTGACTCCGACAGATTCAAAAGAATATGATGATAATACAGATGTAACTCCTGTAAAATTAGATACGACAGAAGTAAAGGTAACAGGAGGCAAATGGACATTCAAAGAATGGACACCAGCAATAGCTACTATTGATAAAGCAGATGTAGAATTTGTAGGTAAATGGGAATTTAAAGCAGACGAACCAGTCCCAACAGAAAAGTATAAAGTAACATACAAATTTGAAAGTGCAACAGAAGGTAAAACACTTCCAAAAGAAGTTATGAAACTCCTTCCAGACAAAGAAACAGGAAAAGAAAATAAGACACATGTAACTCCTGCAAAATTAGATAAAAAAGAAGTAAAAGTAACTGATGGAAATTGGAAATTTGAAGGTTGGGCTCCAACAGAACAAACAATAAATGGCAAGGATGTAACATTTATAGGCGTATGGACATTTACTAAAAAAGAAGAACCACAACCTACTCCAGAACCAACGCCGCAACCACCGATTATTCCTGAAAAACCGGAATTCAATCCTTTCTGGCCTATATATTTCGGCTCTGATGAAAAATACGTGGTTTCTGAAAAGACCGCACTAAACAAAGAAGATCACAAGGCTTATATGTTCGGCTATCCAAATTGGAATTTCCTTCCAAATAGTAACATGACAAGAGCAGAAGTCACTGCTATGTTTGCAAGACTTCTAAAGAATTATCCAAGCACAGATGTGAAATACAATCTACCATATAGCGACGTATTTGAAAGCGACTGGTACTATCCAGCGGTAGGTTTCATGACTGAAAATAATATAATAAAAGGTTATGAAGACGGCACATTCAGACCAAACGCTCCTATAACTAGAGCAGAATTTGCAACTATTGCATCTAAATTCGAAGAACTAGTAGGAAACGGCGTCAATGGATTCAAAGACGTGCCAGCAACTCATTGGGCACTTAAATATATCAACTCTGCCTATGCTAGAGGTTGGGTAACAGGCTACGAAGACGGCACATTTAGACCAGATAGATATATAACTAGAGCAGAAGTTGTAACTGTTACAAATAAGATGCTCATCAGATACGCAGATGTAGATTTCGTAAGAGAAAATAAGGACATCATGCTACACTTCAAGGATTTGGACGAATCACACTGGGCATATTTCAATATAATGGAAGCTACTCACGGTCATGATTTCACAAGAAAAGATAACATGCTTGACGAAATTTGGCATAGATTAAATGGAGAAGCATTTATATTTCCAGATTTGAAATATTATGATAAATAATTATGACGCGGAAGGAGATAAATATGAAGAAAACACTTAGTTTAATCTTGGCAGTCATCCTGATAATCGGGATGATGCCATTACAAGCACTAGCAGAAGGAGAACCGTTAACAGGTGATGAAAATGTCACACTTGTTGGTCAATGGGTAAAAGATTCAACTACAAAAGAAAACACAAAAAAACACTATGAACTTACAGATAAGATTGGTTATGAATTGTATAACAGTGGTTTAATAAGAGGAAAAGCAAAGCAATTTTTAGGCTGGTCTGATAAGGCTCCTGTTGATAATGGAGTTTTAGCTGATGGCGCAAAATTATTTTCACCAGAAGATACAATTGCAGATGTTTTTGGAAGTTCAATACCAGTTGATGCTAAAATTTATGCTGTTTATTATGAAATAAATAAGCCTTATGGAGCTTCATTACCAGATAATCCTTTGTCTAATTTGGTACTAGGGGAATTAGCCACTGAAATTAAAGATAGAATTAATGATAATAAGGCATTGATAGATGAGAAAATAATAGCTGACGATATTTTGAAGGGTACTGATAAATATACAGTAGAAAAAACTCAAGATGAATTAAAGGTAATTGATAACTATAAAAAGACAGATGACAATAATACAATTAACGAAGTAGTTCTAAATTCTGAGTTTGAAATGGATTGGGTTGCTGCAATGCTCGCATATAGAAATATAGCTGGAAGCAATCAGATAAGACCAATTTTAAGTCGTGATTATGAAGAAAGATATAAAAACAACGACTTTCCAACTGACGAAGGCAAAGATGCTGGATATACTCATGTTGATATAAACATGGACTTTGGTGAAGATGAAGGACTTGTAGTTCCTGATCAATTATTTTTAGAGTTTAAGAGCTACTCATGGAGACCACTTTATGCCTTTGGTATTAAAGAGGACGGAACAAAAGATGTATTAAATAACTTAGACGATTATAAAGATTTAGTAAGTAATACTGATCCTAGAACGAAATTCAGTGTTAATACTAAGTATAAAGCTGCAGATGGTAAAGATAAAAATTACAGAAAGATTACTGTTAGAGTTGTATTAAGACAATGGGATCCAACGGATAAAAATACAAATCGTGGTTTTACAGGGGAAAGAATCTCAGAAAGTAAGATTAAAAAAGGACCAGAAGGAACTGTTGCAAGCGAAATTTTATCTAACATGACTTTAAATGTCTTAGGCTCTGCTGATGGTATTGAAAATAAAAATATTGTCAGAATAACAGATGCAAGAGCAAAGGAACTTGCAGATAGTGAAGGAAAAGAAAATATTACTATAACAGGATCCATTAAGGGATACATGATTTCAGATTTAGGAGCGTTTAAAATTTTCCCATTAAAGTCTAATGCAGAAATTAATGAAATAAAGGCAAATGACCTTAAATTATCTTACGTTCACGAAAAAGAAGAACCACAACCAGAAACTAAACCAGAACCAAAACCTGAATACAATCCTTTCTGGCCTATATACTTCGGTTCAACCAAGAAGGCAGAAGATGTAAAGGAAAAAGAAATTCACAAGGCTTATATCTTCGGTTATACTGACAAAACCGTTAGAGGTAATGGAAATCTAACTCGTGCTGAAGCTGCTGCTATGGTTACTAGACTTGCAGGTCTTGACCTAAGCGACAAGTCCAAGGCTAATTACAACGATCTACAAGACGGCACTTGGTACCTACCTAATATCAATGCGGCTCTTAAGGCTGACATGATTGATGCAACTGACAACAACCTAAGACCAAATGACAAGATTACCAGAGGTGAATTTGCAAAGATGCTTGCTGCTATCGACAAGGACAACGACTATGTTTCAAGCTTCAGTGATATTAAAGGTCACAAGTATGAAAAAGAAATAAGTAAGATCGACGGCAACAAGAGAATCGAAGGTTACCAAGACGGTACTTTCAAACCAGATGGATTCCTAACTCGTGCTGAAGCTGCTTCATTCCTAAACAGAATGTTTAATAGAGTGGCTGACGATATGGCCATTGAAGATTATGTAAATTCTATTATTGCGTTTGCGGATTTAAGTAAGAGCGATTGGTTCTACTTTGAAATTGTAGAAGCAACAAACACTCACGAACTCTATAGAAGAGGTGGAAGTGACAAGTTTGAACGTGCATTTGAAAAATGGACCAATGTTTTAAACTAAAGTAGGTAGAATTTATTATAATTTAATAATTTAATAATTTAAGATTAATAAAAGCGATTAAGGCAACTTAGTCGCTTTTTTACATTTTTGGGTTTTGAGGATCTCTATAAAGTATGTCAGTTGGGAAGATGGGTGCTCAATAGCTATCTAATCACTAGAGAGTTTAAAGACTTTACGCCTTCGGCTGTGGAAGCAAAATGCTTCCGCTACGGTGCAGTTGCTTAGGCTTAGCCTAACCAAGGTTATATCCATTCGACTCGGAAATAAATTTCCTCGCTCAGGGTGACTGTAGTTGAGAGATTTTTCCTCTAGAACTCGACTGCCCGGCTGTGGAACCTAGAAGGTTACGCTACGAAAACAAATAGAAAATAATGTTGTTGTACGGCTACGCCTGAGGGAAAAGTGTTTAGAATCGTGGTTAATGGAAGCAGATTGCTTCCGCTACGGACCACCCACCAAGTCATCCTTAGCGAAAAATGCTTTAGCCTTTGTAGTCGAAGGATCTCTACAAGGTGGGATCAGTTGGGAGATCATTGTAGCCTTCGGCTATGGAACCTAAAAGGTTCCGCTACAAGTTTGAATAGGATTCTTATGTACTTTCACGGCTAACGCCTAAAGAGATAGGATTTAGTACCGAGGTTAATGGAAGTTGGTAGCTTCCGCTACGGATCACACACCCAGTCATCCCGAGGGAGAAACCGAAGGTTTCGAGTTGATGGATCTTCTTAAGGTGGGGTCAGTTCGGAGGATTTTCTGTGAAGAGATCCTTCGACTTCGACGGGACCCGTCTTCGCTCAGGATGACCATGTGGAGGAGCAGACCTGTAAAATTTTATTATTTTTCAAAAAATAAAAGCGATTAAGTTTTCTTAGTCGCTTTTAGTGTATTATTTTTTCGTATTTTAGTTTGTATCCTGATCTTAGGATGGATTCTCTTGTTAGGATTGATAGTGCGTCTATTGTTTCTTCTTCTACTTCTTCTTCCAAGTCCAAGGTTGAGAGTTCTGTACATGCGAGTATTGGTACTGATCCTTTGTCTATATAGTATTTGCAGATTTCGTTAAATCTTTTGGATTTTATGTCATTGGTTGCTTTTACATGGTAGATTATTTCCATCAGTTCTTTTTCTATTTCATCGTCTACTTTTAAATGTTCTAGTTCATATTTTTCTATATATTTTTCGTAGATTCCTGTTTGTAGTGTGCCTTTGGTGCCTAAGACTGTGACTTTTTGTCCGTGTTTTTTCGCTTCTTCTGTTGCTATTTCTATCATGTTTATTATTGGTATGTCTGTTAGTTTTTCTACGTCTTCTAAGAAGTTGTGGAATGTGTTGCATGAGACTGCGATGTTTTTTACGCCATAGTTTTCAAATGCTTCTATATCCGGTTTTACTACGTCTACTATTTCACTGTGGTCTCTATTTTCTAGTATTACGCTAGTTCTATCTGGTATGGTTGCGTGGGAGAGTAGCATTATGTCTATGTGTTCGTTGTCGCTATTTGCCTCTGTATTATGAATGATTCTTTCGTAGAACACCATGCTTGCCAGTGGTCCCATGCCTCCTAAGATGCCTAGTTTTTTCTTCATTCTGCCTCCTAAATAAAGAAAAGCCACTTATGTGGCTTTTTCTATTTACTTAATTGTTTTCTTCTATATACTTCTTCGTCAAATTTTCCTTCTGATTTTGCAACTATTACTGAGCAACTGATGTCTCCTAGTACGTTGATTGAAGTTCTTATCATATCGAAGATTCTATCGATTCCTGCTACTAATGCGATTCCTTCTACTGGGATTCCTACTCCTTGTAGTACCATTGCTAGCATGATCATTCCTGCTCCTGGTACTCCTGCTGTTCCTACTGATGCTAGTACTGTGGTTAAGACTATGGTTAGTTGTTGTCCTAAACTCATATCAAGTCCATATACTTTTGCGATAAATAGTGCGCAGACTCCTTGGTATATTGCTGTTCCATCCATGTTTATGGTGGCTCCTAGTGGTAGTACGAAGGATGCGATTGGTTTTGATACTCCTAGTTCATTTTCACATGTGTCTAGTGAGATTGGTAATGTTCCTGCTGATGATGATGTGGTAAATGCTACTGCCCATGGTGAAAATGCCTTCTTGAAGAAGATGCCAACTGGTAGTTTTGCTAGTAATGCTATGGATGATCCGTATACTAAGAATGCATGTAAGAAGCATCCTAGGTATACTATTCCTACTACTTTTATTAGTGGGAGTAGTACTTGTGGTCCGTTTGCTGCTACTACTGGTACTATTAGTCCGAACACACCGTATGGTGCAAGCTTCATGATTCCGTTTGTAATGTAGATCATTGCTTCTTGTAAGCCGTCAAAGAATTTAAATACTGTTTCGCCTTTTTCACCTGCGTAGAGTAGTCCTCCTCCAAGTATAAGAGCAAATACGATTATTTGGAGCATTTGACCTTCTACTAGTGATTTAAGTGGGTTAGATGGCACTATGTTTATTAGTGTGTCTATGAAACTTGGTGCTTCTTTGGCTTCAAACTCTAGCTGATCTGCAGGTAGTGTGAAGCCTGATGATACGTCTAGTAGGTTTGCGAGGATTAGTCCTATTACTATTGCGAATGCTGTGGTTAAAAAGAAATATACAAATGTCTTCATTCCGATCTTGCCTATTTCTTTTGCATCTTTTAGATCTGCAACTCCTACTACTAATGATGCAAATACTAGTGGTACGATTACAAGCTTAATTAGGTTTAAAAATAGCGTTCCTAGTGGTTTTATAAATTTGTCTGCTACTTCAGGTTTACTTTGTAAGAATATACCTACGATGATTCCTGCCACGAGTCCTATTAAGATTTGAATAGGAAGTGACAAACCTTTTTTTTCTTTCATTTCATTACCTCCTTTTAGTTAACTAAATTATATCACAGAATGTAAAAAGTTAAAATTAATTAATAAATTAACGATTTACTTTAGCACCGTGAATCGTTTGCATAAAAATTATTTGAAATTTTGCAATAAAAAAGAGATAAGTACGTTTGTACCTATCTCTATTTAAATTTTTTAGTTTTTCTTTTCTCTTATATATTTGTCGATGGATTCTGCTGCTGTTTTACCTGCTCCCATTGCTAGGATTACTGTTGCTGCTCCTGTTACTGCGTCTCCTCCTGCGAAGATGCCTTCTCTTGAGGTTTGTCCTGTTTCATCTGCTACGATACATCCCCATTTGTTTACTTCAAGATGGTTTGTTGTATGTGAGATTAGTGGGTTTGGTGATGTTCCTAGTGCCATGATTACTGTTTCGAATTCTTCTTCAAAGTCTGATCCTTCGATCTTAACTGGTCTTCTTCTTCCACTGTCATCTGGTTCGCCTAGTTCGTTTCTCACCATCTTCATTCCTCTTACCCAACCGTCTTCGTCGCCTAGGATTTCAACTGGTGCTGTTAGCATTTCGAATTTGATTCCTTCTTCTTGTGCGTGGTGAACTTCTTCTACTCTTGCTGGTAGTTCTGCTTCGGTTCTTCTGTAGACGATTGATACTTCTGCGCCAAGTCTTCTTGCAACTCTGGCTGCGTCCATCGCTACGTTACCTCCACCGATAACTGCTACTCTATTTCCTACGTTAAGTGGTGTGTCGAAGTCTTTGTCAAATGATCTCATTAGGTTATTTCTTGTTAAGAATTCATTTGCTGAGTATACTCCGTTTAGGTTTTCTCCTTCGATTCCCATAAATGTTGGAAGTCCTGCTCCTGATCCGATGAATACTGCTTCGTATCCTTGGTCTAGGATTTCGTCAACGGTTATTGTTCTTCCTATTACTACGTCGTTTTCTATCTTAACTCCAAGTGCTTTTAGGTTTTCAATTTCTGCTTCTACTACTGAATCTGGAAGTCTGAATTCTGGTATTCCGTAAACTAGTACTCCACCTGATAGATGTAGTGCTTCGAATATTGTAACTTCGTAGCCCATCTTTGCAAGGTCTCCTGCACAGGTTAGTCCTGCTGGGCCTGCACCTATGACTGCTACCTTGTGTCCGTTTTGTCTTGGTTTTTCAGATAGTTTGTATTTTTCTTCTCTTGCTTTATCTGCTGCAAATCTTTCTAGTTTACCTATTGAGACTGAATCTCCTCTTGCTTTAAGTACACATAGTGCTTCACATTGTGTTTCTTGTGGACAAACTCTTCCGCATACTGCTGGTAATGCAGTGTATAGAGCAAGTACTTTTGCTGATTGTTCGAAGTTTCCTGATGCAATTTCTTTTATAAATCCTGGAATGTCTATGTTTACTGGGCAACCTTGTCTACATTTTGGATTCTTGCAGTGAAGACATCTGTTTGCTTCTCTCATTGCTTCTTCTTCGTTGTATCCGTGGCATACTTCTTCGAAGTTGTGGCTTCTTACTTCTGGATCTTGGTTTCTAACTGGTACTGCTGTGAATCTATCTTGTTTGATTTCTTCGCCAGTTTCGATTTCGTGATTTTGTGCTTCGATGTCGTATTCAAAGTTACATACATGTGGTTCAATCTTTCTAACTGAATCAGCTGATTTGTATTGTGCTTGTCTTTTCATTGCGCTGTTCCAATCGATTAGGTGACCGTCAAATTCTGGTCCGTCTACGCAGGCAAATTTAGTTTTGTCGCCAACTTTAACACGGCAAGCTCCACACATTCCTGTTCCGTCAACCATGATTGGGTTCATGGATACGATGGTCTTAAGTCCGTATTCTTTTGTAGTTTGACATACGAATTTCATCATGATCATAGGTCCTATTGATACGCATACGTCATATTTTTCGCCTTTTTCATAAAGGTCTTTGATCTTGTCTGTAACTAGTCCTTTAAATCCGTATGATCCGTCATCTGTACACACGTATAGATTGTCACACACTGATCCAAGTTCTTCTTCTAGGATTACGAATTCTTTTGATTTTGCTCCTAGGATGATGTCGCAGGATAGTCCGTGTTCTTTGAACCATTTTGCTTGTGGGTAAACTGGTGCGGTACCTACACCACCTGCAACGAATAAGTATCTTTTCTTTTTAAGTTCTTCAAGGTCTTCGTCTAAGAATTCTGAATATCTTCCAAGAGGTCCTACAAAATCTTTGAAATATTCTCCTTCTTCAAATGCTACTATCTTTTGAGTAGATGCTCCAGATGCTTGAACAACTATTTGAACTGTACCACGTTCTATGTCATAGTCTGAAATTGTTAGAGGGATTCTTTCTGCATAGTCATCAGCGATAAGTATTATAAATTGTCCAGGCTTAGCTGAAGCTGCAATACGAGGTGCCAATACATCAAATAGATAGATATTTGGCGCTAAATTAACTTTTCTCTCAATTTTATACATTTTACACTCCTAATCTAGATTTTATTTCCATTAAGAATTCTTCCATCACATTAGATAGTTCTGATGGTCTGCACATGGCTTCCACTTGGAACATATTTCCACTTGGTCTTTTAAGTGGGTAGCTAACATGATCTAAGATTTCTTTAAGGTCAACGTTTAAATTCTTGCTTCTCGAAACTAATATGTCAGAATAATCTCTTTGTAATGTTCCAAGAACCACCACATAACTAGGTAGATTGGTTAAGTACTTAGTTATTTCTTTTAATTCATCTTGTGAATACTTGTTTTGGATTTTGTAGATATACTTAATGTCATCTACAACTTTTACAAAACTTAAAACTTCATTTAGCCCCTTTGGGAGAGGGCTTTCATTTTTTAAATGGTCTTCGTCTTCTGTTTTTGAATTTGAAGTTGTGACTGCATCTTTGGTTTCTTCTTCAACTGCATTTTGGGTTTTATCTTCCGATGTATATTTTACTTCATCTTCTTCATATTCTTTTAAATCTTCTTGAGGCTTTTCAGGGAAATCGTCTGAATCTAAGAAGTTTTGTGTATCGAAGTTAGGTTTTTTGTCTGAATCATCTTTCGAAGAAGTTTCAGATTTTTTAGAATCTCTTTCATCTTTATTCTTTTGAGATTTTTCTGATTCTTTCTCGTCTAACTCTCTTTCAAAATCATAGCCCTTGCCAATGGCGATAGACTTTAATTTCGCAAATAGATTTTCTTCATCGACTCTAAAGGTCATCATCATATTTTCTATTAGCTTGGATTTGTTCTTGTAGTCGAGATAAGCCTTTCTTCCACCTAAGATTTCTATTTCTATGCCTGATTTTGATTTCTTGGGCATCATAAGTTTTATGATAGAAACCTCTGAGGTTCTCTTTAAGATAGGACCTTCAATACTTATGCTTCCGAGACCTTTGATATCTGCGACGTTACCATCTACTTCAATAGGTAAATTTGAGCGAACGATTTGGTTGCACAGGATTTCCATTTGATCGAAGTCTTGGTAGGTGATATCTTTTTTATCAAGGACCACTATGTTTCTATCGAAGATTTGATACTTTGCGTTTAGGGCAAAAGTATTTTTAATTACCAGGCGAAGGAGCGCATTTGCTGTCACTTCTTCTGCAAGATCCATCCTCTTATCTGCATCGATACTAACTCTAACAGAACTCTTGCTCTTGGTTTCGTAGTAAGCCTTTGAATCATACCATAGAGGTTTTAAAATCTTGCCGTCTATGGTGAAAGAATCTGGACGAACATTCTTAGTTCCGTTGAAGACATCTTCAATGGTTGCAACTTCGACACCATTTAAAAAAGTTGAGTTTTTGAAATTGTATTCATATTCCATATTATAAGGATCTATAATATACTTCATTTAACCACCTATACTATTTTATCATATTGACAGCGTTTCTGGTAAAATTTTAACTATTTTATGGAAAGTTTCTCTTCGTCTTGTAATGGAAAGAAAGCTCATATATACTAAATTTAAAGGTAAAAGTTTAATTTGGAGTTAGATATGGCAATTATCATTTTTGTAGTGGCTACAATAAATTATTATTTATATAAAAATCTGCCTAAGAATAAAAAAATTTTAAGTTTTTTAATACTGCTTTTTGGAATCTTGATTTCAAATCCTAGGACAAACTTCGGAAGTCTATCTGGAAGTGGCAAGATCGTTGAAGCTAAAGGGAATAGGTATGTGGTTTCCTATGGAGAAAATTTCTGGAGAAGGAATCCAAAATTTTCCATCAAGTCAGATGAAAAATACTATGTTGGAGATATCGTAAATTTCAAAGGAGTCCTTCGAAGGGGAAATCCACCTTATAACGAAAATGGTTTTTCTGAAGAGAAGTATTTAAAGTCCAGAGGAGTTGGAGGAGTTTTAGATGGTAATATCACCTGGGTTAAGAAAAGGGGAATTGGTTCAAAATTTGCAAGAAGGCTCGAATATTCAGCAAAATCTCTAAAACCAGAGGTACAGGGAACATACATAGGCATCCTCTCATCAAACGGTTCAATGTCCAACGACTACAATGCGTATAGAAACTTGGGGATCTCACATATATTTGCATTTTCAGGACTTCACGTGGGGCTTGTATTTCTATTTATAAAGAGAATCTTAAAACCATTTGGAAAAAATGTCGGTGACATCATCTCGCTTATAACTTTATTTCTCTACATATATGTTTTAGGATTTCCAGTATCTGCTGTCAGAGCATTTATAATGGTTTTGTGCCTCGTTCTCTCAAGATTTTTTAAATTTAAGTATAGGTCGATAGAGATTATTCTTATTTCAATGGTTTTCCAATTTGCGTACAATCCATATGTAATCTACTCTGTTGGATTTTGGCTCTCATATGCAGCGACACTTGGAATAATAATATTCGCTAGAAGATTTAAATTTCTGGGAACAACATTCATTGGAAAAGGTCTTGCAGTTTCACTTGGCGCATTTATAATGACTCTTCCGATAATCTTACGATGCTTCTATATGTTTAACCCAATCACGATTATTGCGAATTTGGTCGTGATTCCAATGTATTCTCTAGGAGTTGGATTTTCATTTGCTCATCTCTTAGTGCCGAATATTTTGACGAAGACTCTAATAGATTTTCTCTTTGGAACTGGAGCAGAGATTGGAAGATTTTTGAACTACTACTTCAAGAGCATGGTCACAGGCAAGGTCAACTGGTACTTTATATTTTCCTACTACCTAAGTGTACTTTTGGCTTTAAAGTATAGAGAGTTTAATTTTTCAAAAGAAAGTCTAAAAGCAATGGTGCTATGCATCATCACTCTCTTCGTTCTAAATTTTCAAGACGTCTACGAAAGGGAAGACTTCCGAGCGGATTTTATGTATGTTGGTCAAGGCGATTGTAGCATCATAAAGCACGATGGAAAGTACTACATGGTGGACACTGGAGGAAGTGGCGCCTATGATCCTACGAGAAGCTATGTTCTGCCGTACCTCTTATCCAAAAATATTACGAAGATCGAAGGGCTTTTTATAAGCCATTATGACACGGACCACTGTGAAGGGCTCTTTGAACTTTTGCCAGAAATAAAGGTCAAAACCATCTATGCAAATACTTTTGTAGAAGATAATATCTATGCAGAGACTATAAGAGATAATTTTAATTTAAGAAGATTTAAAGATATGGACCTAGGGGATCTTAAAATTAGAGAGGTTTCTCACAAAATGGGAGAGGGGAATGACGGATCTCTAGCGCTTCTTGTAAATTACAATGATTTAAAAGTTTTCTACACTGGAGATCTTTCGAAGGAAGCACTTGACAGTATATCCCTTGGGAAAGTAGATGTTTTGAAAGTGCCTCATCACGGATCGAAGTATTCAATTTCTAAAAAGTTATTTGGTGAGATTCGTCCAGATTTTTCGGTAATCTCCTATGGACCTAACTACTACGGAATGCCATCTTCTGATATAATTAAAGAGTTACGAAGGTATGGAGAAGTTTTTGAAACTAAAAAACATGGACAAGTTACCTTTATATACAACGAAAATTTAGAAAAATATACGGTGAGAAGATGAATGTAAACGAACTTTACAACGAAGATTTATACGGCGCATACCTACTATACGGAAAAGAAGTTCTATTGATAGAAAATGCTGTGGATTACTTAAAAAACAAATATGTAGACAAGAGTTTCGAAGCCTTTAACCTGGTTAGTGTCTCTGATTTTGAAAACCTGGTAGAATCTTGTGAAACATTACCTGTTATGGCGAATAAAAAACTGATAATAGTATCTGAATCAGAAGAGTTTGAAAAGAATCTACTGGATGTGGATAGGACTTTGAAATATTTCGAGACCATTCCAGAATATTCTATCGTTATATTTATCGATGAGAATTCAAAACTGAATAAGTCGAAGAAGTTCTATAAATTCTTCAAAAAAAAGAAGAGAACTGTGGAGTTTGACAAGGTGTCGCCACAGGAAGTGACGAGGTTTGTAAATATCTACTTCAATAGAGAAAACATAGAGATATCTCCATCGGATTTAAACTACTTGATTTCTAAATCTTCTTATAATTCAAAGAACTTAGAGACTACACTAATGGATTTAAAAAATGAGCTGTCCAAATTTCTATCCTATAAAAAGATAGATAGAAAAACAATCGACAGCGTGCTTACTGAAAATATCGATACGAATATATTTAAACTTACAGATGCAATCTTAAGTAGAAATATAGACACTGCTATAACGGAATTTAAAAATCTTTACGATATAGGTGAGCCGCTACAGAAGACATTTGTACTTATCGCGAGAAGCGTAAGACTTCTAATGGGATATAAAAAACTAAGCGAGAAAAACATTCCCGACTATGAAATAATGAATGTGCTTGGAATTGGAAATTTTGAGCTTAAAAAGGTAAGGGCTGGCTCTTTTAATTATAAATCAGATGAACTGGTGGAATTTTTCAAAGAGCTAGAAGAGATAGATAAAAATATCAAGACCACTTCAATGGATCCCTACACAGTCTATGAATCCTATCTATTTAAAATACTATCCAAAAAAATATAAAAAAATAATGGAGGAAGCATTGGTAGCTCCTCCATTTTTTTATGTTTAATTATCAGAATAATTGTCGAAGTAACCTTGGATTAGAACCACAGGAGTTCCCTTATCTCCAGATCCAGAAGTAAGATCTGAAAGAGATCCGATTAAGTCGGTAATTCTTCTAGGAGTTGTGCCTAGAGTTTCGTTTGAACCAACAAGGTTTTTATTCTTATGTTCAATTTTTTCAACCATTGCTTCTCTTAGTTCTTCACCAGTTAAATCTTTAAGATCAGTATCTGCAATGTACTTGATTTTGATTTCATTTGGAGTACCAGCTAGTCCAGCAGTGTGAGCAGGACTTACAACTGGGTCTGCAAGTTCCCAAATTTGTCCAACAGGATCTTTAAAAGCTCCATCACCATAGATCATGACTTCTGTGCTTACGCCGAACTCTTTGTCTAGTAGTTCTTTGATTCTATCTACAACCACTTTACCATCCCTAGGGAATAGTTTGACATTTTGATCACCAGCAAGGTTTGAACCAAGCACACCGTAATCTTCGTTGTAACCGTGTTTGTCAGTCTTTTCAGAAAGAAGGTCATCAAGACCATAGACAACTTTTGCTCCAGCTTCTTTAAGTTCATCCTTTATTAAATGTCTAGTGTGGATAGAAGCTACGAGAACTTCGTCAGTATATTTTAAAATAGTTCTAGGGTCGTTTGAAAAATGGATTTCTGAATTAGGTGCAAGACTCTTGTATAAGTCCACATAGTTGATTCCTGTAAATGGGTGAATGGATTTTCCAAATAATTTTTCGTACTCATCTTCTTCAAGCACGTCTGTATATGGGTTGATCTTCTTGTTGAAAATTTCCCTATCATCAATTAGATGGTTTCCAACTTCATCGGAAGGATATGAAAGCAGTATGTGTAGCTTAAGTCCTGACTCTGCAAGTCCCTTAAGAATGATAGAAAATCTATTCCTTGAAAGAATAGGGAAAACAACACCAAATTCTTTTGAAAATTTAGAATTAACATCATTTGCAATATCATGGGTAGAAGCATAGTTATTTTGTGCTCTTGCCACTAATGATTCAGTAACGGCAACTACATCTTTGTCTCTTAATTTTATATTTTCAGCTTTAACTGCTTCGATAACAGAATCTGTAACTATCTTAGCCACATCATCTCCACTTTTGACTATAGGTGTTCTAACACCTCTAACAACAGTACCAAAGTATCTTTTCATATTTTCCTCCTAAATATTATAACTGTGTAAAGGAAAATCCTTTACTATTTATTATTGCATATAATCATCAAAAGATAAAGAAAATAGGAACAAAAAATTTATCTAGTGAAAAATTTTCATTTTTTAATCACTTTTTGTTGGAGAAATTTTTTATAAATTTGATATATTTAATATGATTTTCATTTCAAAACCTTGCAAAACGGTAGTGATTGTTATTATTTGTAGAAATTGAAATTTATAGATGATATAATGATTATAAAAAATTTAAGCCCTAAAACCGTTGATTTCAACGGTTTTATTTTTCTCGGTCAAAAATTGGTCAAAAATTTAAAACATCGCTCGAATCTTATCGAATTCACTTTGCTTCTTGTCTTCGTTCACTTGAGTGTAGGTGCTTAGTACTGTCTTGATATCGTCACCTATAATTTGAGATGCTACTGTGAGATCTATACCACTACTTACTAAATTTGTAGCGAAGGTATGACGAAAGCAGTGGATAGAAGTTTTAAAAGATCTTAAATATTTTTCGTTGATTTTCCCGGAATCAAATCCATAGAAGATTCTGCCGTCTATGTTTGTAATTTTAGTAAGCAGCTTCTTTTCAAGGTCTTTGCTTATAGGTATAACTCGCTCTGAATTTTTAGTCTTAAGCTTTACGAAAGATTTTAAAGTCTCGTCGTATTGCTTATTTACTGAAATTGCGCAGTCTTTAATGTCAAAAATTGTGATTCCCATTGCTTCTCTTCGCCGCATACCTGTCTCATATAGGACTTGGACATAGAGTCTTTCGAGATCGTCATCGATAGAGTCTAAAATTTCTTGGTAAATTTCTTTAGTGATAAACTTTATCCTGGTGTCTTCAAAAGTAAATTTCATTTTTAATCCGTCCATCGGGTTGGACGGTATAATTTTAAGTTCTTTGCAGGCAAAGTTTAAGACGCTTCGAAGCTTTAAGAAAGAATTTTTGTGTGAAAAGCCTGTCGCCTTTTGCTTGTACAAGATATGTCTTTTGATATCGTGTGCTTTTAATTTATCTACTGGGATCGAAGAAATTTTCTCGTAGAAAATTTTGGTGTCAACGTAAGATTTGATCGTATTTCTCGGTCTACCTTGTAGCTCTAGATCTTCGATGTAGACATCAAAGAGTTCACCGACTGTCATGTCGCTGTCGATGATACCTTGTCTTTCTATCTCGACCAAGTCGAAAGAAGTCTCTTTTGCCCACTTCTTGGCATCCGAAACTCGGTCAAAACCGCCTTTCGATTTTTGTTTCCAAAGACCATTGACCTTATACGAAATAATGGCTTGGTATTTGCCGTTATTTCTTTGTCTAATTGTTGTATTCATATCATACTCCTTTTGTTTTTGACGGACTTATGATACAATTAATTTGGGAATGAAAACACACTTATATGTGTTTTGGAGGGTCTGCATTTTATGCAGGCTCTTTTTTTGTATCATGAATCAATCTTCTAAAATATCGTAATCATACTGACTCGTCTTATCAATAGTTTCAAAGTTTAATACCAGATAATCTTTTGGATCTTCTAAATTGTCTACATTAACGATTAATTGATATTTATATTCTTCGCCGTCAATAGCAATTTTACCAGTACCTACTATTGATTTATCGTAAGTTTTACCATCTACTGCTTTTAAGACTTCGTCGGTATGAATAGCCACATAATCTTTAGTCTCAACCTTTACTTCGGATGCTCCAAAGTGGTCTTTTACAAAGTCTTCTGTGGCTTTTATCATAAAAGGTTTATAATCTGGCTTCTTTGCTTCATCTTTGTTTCCACATGCAGAAAGAAAGATCACACATACTAGCAATAAACTTAAAATTTTTGTATTTTTTTTCAAAGTTTCTCACTCCTTTAAAAGTAGGGATTAAAGAGTGCTTGCGCAATGCACTCTTTAATCTTTTTTACTATAAACTCCAACAAGCTTTCCTAGAACTCTTATATTTCCGCTAGTATAGACACGCGGCCAATCTGTCAGGCTTGGATTCTCGGCTTGTAGGATCACACTATCTGCTGACATACTGAACCTTTTGAGGGTTGCCTCGTCATCTAAGAGGATCGCTCCTATTTCTCCATTTTCTAGTATCGGTTGTTGTCTTATGAAGACTATGTCTCCGTCGAATATATTGGCATTAATCATGCTATCACCTTTAACTTTAAGACCGAAGTCGCATTTAACGGAGTTATCAATATAAAAGTAATCTTCTATATTTTCATCCGCTAAAATTGGAGTACCTGCTGCAATGGTTCCTATAATTGGTATTGATTGAGCATTTTTGAGTGGCGCCTGTGGCTCGTCGCTACTTTCAGTAAGATCAGTCCTTCTAATTCCAAAATAATTTGCTATTTCTTGAATCTTATCTGGTCTAGGATAAGTATTTTTGTTAAACCAATTTGAAACCGTCGTCTCAGGGTATCCCATTTCTCTAGCAAATTCAGTTTGAGTTAGATCCAACTTACTTAAATAGTACAAAAGATTTTTAACTAAAATATCATTTCTACTTTCAGTCATGTTTTTCACCTCTCTTTCTTACTTATATAATACCCTTTTTAGGTAACAAAAGCAACAAAAAAGTAAAAAAAAGATAAAAAAACTACCGTAAAAGGGTTGACAGTACCGAATAAAGGGAGTATACTTGTATTGTACTAAGATGAGAGGAGGCGAGAAAACGTGGTTACAACAATAACTTTAAGAGCAGCTAGAGTAAACGCTGGTCTATCTTTAAGAGAAGCGGCGGAAAAAATAGGTAAAAGTCCAAAAGCTGTCAGTTACTGGGAACGAGGGATCGTACCGATTAAAGCTATAGATTTTGATAAGCTATGTACTGAAGTGTATAGTATAGATCCATCTATAGTAGAGATTCCTATTGTAGATGACGGAAATTACGATGAGTAATTTTTTTTACTCAAATACTACCGAAAAACGGGAGGAAAGAAAATGAACGAATTACAAATATTTAAAAACAAAGATTTTGGAGAAGTAAGAGTAATAGCTATAAATGATGAACCTTGGTTCGTCGGAAAAGATGTTGCAGAAATTTTGGAATACAAGAGAACAGCAGACGCATTAAACACGCATGTTGATGGCGAAGATAAAGGGGTCGGTGAAATACAGACACCTGGTGGAAAACAAAAAATGATTATTGTTAATGAGTCAGGATTATATTCTTTAATATTTTCATCAAAAATGAAAAAAGCTAAAGAATTTAAACGTTGGGTAACATCAGAAGTCTTACCAACCATAAGAAAACATGGAGCATACATGACAGAAAGTGTCATTGAAAGGACGCTCACGGATCCAGATTATTTAATTCAACTAGCGACAACACTTAAAGAAGAAAGACAGAGACGACTACTAGCAGAAGAAGAGAACGAAAGAAACAAACCAAAGGTACTTTTCTCCGATTCTTGCGAAGTGGCGGAAAACTCAATCTTGATTGGTGAATTTGCTAAGAGAATGAAACAGAATGGACTGCCAAATATGGGTCAAAATAGACTATTTAACTATTTAAGAAACCAAGGTTACTTGTGTAAGAATGGTGAAAGAAGAAATCAACCAACTCAAAAGTCAATGGAACAAGGCTTATTCGAAACTAAGGTCCGAGTTATCAACAATCCAGATGGAAGCACTAGGACAACTACTACAACGAAGATGACAGGCAAAGGTCAAATATACTTCACCAATAAACTTTTAGGAGGAAAATAAAATGGATAAAAACGAAAAACTAATATTAAAAGTACAAAAGAACTATTCTCCAGCTAATGCGTATTTAAGAATTACCACAGATGTAGCTGAAAAAGTTAAATCCGTAGCTAAAAACGTAAATAAGGATTACTCAACGATCGCTTGTGAATTGTTAGAGTTCGCCCTTGATCGTGTTGAAATAATCGATTAGGAGAGCAGTAATGACGGATGCAGTTTTAAAAGTAGACGAACTGATGGAGCGATGGAAACTATCAGAAAGCTCTATAAGAAACATGGTCGCGAGTGGGAACTTGAAAACTATACAAGGGATTCCTGGAGTAAGATTCTCTCTTAAATATATAGAGAGTAGAGAAACAGCAGGGCTTGAGTATGATCCTCTTTCACCATTTGAAAGAAGGCGACTTGAAAAAGAAAGAGACTATTGGAAGGGAAGAGCTGAAGACTTTGAGAATATCTTGAAGAAGATAAGAGTTGACACAGCAGTAGTCATCAGATGATGGACTATAAGAAGATTCTGGTCTGCATACCGTGTAGTAGCTTTAAAGAGCAGATGAAGGCTGTGAGCGACTTGATAGACGAAGGATATCACGTAGAGACTAGTGATGGATATGTGATAGGAATTAAACAACCAAAGAAAAGGAGAAAGAGAAATGAAACTAGTAAATTCAAAAGGAAAAACAATAATAAATTTTAAAGCACCGCTGTGGACACTACTATGGGATCTACTAAGGATAGTAGGCGGAATAGTAGTTATACTAGTGTTCTTCTATGTATGCTGTGAGCCGATATAGAGAGGTTAAAAGATGAAAAAGTTAAATAAAAAAGTCCTCACAGCCGACCAAAGCAAGATAAGGACTTAAAAAGATAACTTTTGTTTCATTATAGCATGAAAAATAAATGTTTCAAATGCAGACGAAGAAAAATAGGATGCCACGGAAAGTGTAAGCACTACAAGAAATATAAGAATAACCTAGAAGAGATAAAAAAGAGAAAGCAGAAACTAAAGCCAGTTATCTTAAAGCATGACAGGCGGTGTGAAAGAGAGTTGAAGAATTGAAAGAGTTTAACAACAGGCAAATAGCAGACCAACACGCAGAATACATCACAGGGCAAGCCTTAAGAAAGTATGCGGCTGAAAAAGTTAAAAAATATGTACCAGATTTAAAAACTGTATTTGACGGAGCAGCTGGAAGCGGTCAACTTGAGCAATATCTTAACGCAGAAAAGATAATTGCTGTTGAAATTCAAAAGCAAGCAGCAGACACCCTCAAGGAAAACTTTCCAAATTCAGAAGTCCACGTCACAAGCTTCTTTCTATTTGACGAATACAAAGAATATGACGCAAGTCTTATCAATCCACCTTTTAGTTTGAAATTTAAAGACCAGACAGAAGAAGAGATTGAAGCTATACAATCTGAATTTCCATGGAAAAAATCGGGAGTTTTAGACGATATATTTTTACTCAAAAGTTTAAATTTTACAAAAAGATACAGTTTTTACATCTTGTTTCCTGGTGTAGGTTATAGAAAGTCGGAAAAGAAGATGAGGGAACTTGTCGGAAATCAACTTCTGGAATTAAACTACATCGAAAACGGATTCGAGGACACCTCAATTCCAGTAATTTTCATAGTTTTAGACAAAGAAAAGACAGAAATCACCTACACGAGTGAAATCTATGACTGCAAAACTCAAACAGTGAAAGTTAAAGAAACTTTTGAGGTTGATATTGAGCACTGGGAAGTAGCTAGAGAAATCGAAGAAAAAGAAGAAATCGACATCGTGAAGCTAGAAGCTGAAATAAAGGCAAATAACAAGAAAATAATAAAAACTATGAAAGCATTAGACAAGTTTATTGAAGAAGAGGTGAAGCCTTTAATTTATGGAGATGAAGAATCTGGACAAATATCAATATTTTAAACTCGGAGATTTAATTGAATTAAACAAAGGCAAAAGAGCAGAACCAAAAGAAGATGGCAAATATCCAATCTATGGAGCAGGAGAAAAAGAGACAGGATATACAGATACCTGGAACAATGACAGAAGAATTACCATCACAAGAAAAGGTACAGTAGGAAAAATTTACAAAAGAGAATTTAAGCATTTCGTAACTGAAGCAAGCTTTATAGTTGAAGTTAAAAGCGAAGTGATTTTAGAAGCTTATCTATATGAGTGGCTGAAAAATAAAGAACAATTAATTATGCAGCTTAAAACATCTGCTTTAATCCCGAATTTAGACGAGAAATCTTTTTTAAACTTAAAAATCAAAGTCCCCAATTTAGAAAGACAAAGAAAAGTAGTATATACACTTAAAAGCTACAGGTATGCACTTGAAGAATATGAAGAACTTTTAAAAAAGCAAATGGAAATTTTAAACGATAATAAATTCTGTTTGCTTGATGAAATTCTTGAAAAAATGAAAAAAGGAGTAGAAAAATGAAAAAAATAGAATGTTTTAAAGCGTCTGACGGAACGCTTTTTGAAAGATTTGAAGACGCTCAAAGTTACGAAGAAAAAATAAAGATAGAAGAGGATCTAAGAATGACTCTTGTTGCAAGCATTAAAGAAAGTTCTTTAAACGATGTCATAACGAAAAACTACTATGGAGGATCAAATCTTAAAATTTCATTGGTAGAATATCTTACAAAAATCATGTTAAAAGACATAGAAGCCTTTAAAGATGTATTTTGCGGAGGTTTAGAATGCAAATAAAACTAAAACAATTAAAAATAGAAAACTTCAAAGGAATTAAAAGCCTTGAAATCGACTTTAAAGAAGATGTAACAAATATTTTAGCGGACAACGGCAAAGGAAAGACAACCATATTTGATGCCTACACATGGTTACTCTGGGACAAGGATAGTTTAAACCGCAAGGACTTCTCAATCAAGCCTTACGACAAGGACGGAGCAGAAATCCACAACCTGGAATCTATGGTTGAGGGTACGTTGGAATTTGACAATGAAGAAATCATTTTAAAGAAGATCTACAAAGAAATTTGGACTAAGAAAAGAGGATCTACACAAGCGGAGTTTACAGGTCATACTACAGACTACTACATGAACTCCGTGCCAGTGAAGAAGAAAGAGTACACCGATAGACTAGCTACAGTAATTGATGAAGAGAACTTCAATTTGCTTTCAAATCCTTTGTACTTTAATCAAATCCTGGACAAGAACAAACGTAGAAGTATAGTTCTCGGACTTATTGAAGATATAGGATCAGATGAAGTATTAAAAGAAAATGAAGATTTAAAGAAATTGCCTTTAGATAAGTACACTATAGACGAAATCAAGGCAATGGCAAAAGACAGTGCCAAGAAGATTAACAAGGACATTGAGAGCATACCTGCTCGTATAGATGAACTTGAGAAATCTAAAATAGGTGAAATTGATTTTGATTCTCTGGAGTTTAGAAAAAACTTTGTCACTCCAGCGATTAAAGAGATAGACGAGAAGCTTGCGGATGTATCAACTTCAAGCGAAGAAATCAAAGAGATCACTTCAAAGATTAGCGAACTTGAGCAAGAGAAATCAAAGCTTAAAACTAATTTCGAAATCGAAAATCACAAAATATCTTCTAAAAATAAAAACACCTTAGAAGAAAAAGAAAAAGATGAAAAAGAACTGCAAGAAATAAATGACACAGTCGCTAGGCTTGCAGGAAACATAGACTATTACAGAACTGAATGGGTGAAGATTAACTCTTCAAAATACGATGGTGACTTTAAATGTCCAACTTGCGGACATGATTTAGAAGAACATCAAATCGATGAAATCATTTCAAAGTTTAACCTGGATAAATCAGAGAAATTAGAAATCATTGAAAAAGAAGCGGCAAGGATGACAGCAAGGATTGAAGACTACAAGAAGAGAATCGAAGAAATAAGATCCAAAAAATATGAACTTCTTGAAGAGATTAAACTAGATGAAGCAAAGATAAAAACACTAGACGATGAAATCAAGTCTTTAAAAGAAAAACTTTCAAATCTAAGCACAGGAGATAAGACTGAACTTATCAAGAAGAAAGAAGAACTTACCAAAGAACTTGACGAGTTAAACAAAACTTTATCTCTACAAGGACAAAATGAAAAGCTAGACGAAAGAATCAAAGAACTAGAGAAACAAGAAAAAGATCTTGCCAAATCCTATGAAAAACAACAGGAAATCATCTTCTTGTGTGAAGAATATATAAAGACTTATGTAGATTTAGTAAGTGACAAGATAAATGCTGCTTTTTACAACGTCAAAATAAAATTATTTGAACAGCAAATAAATGGCGGAATAACTGAAACCTGCGAAGTAACACTAGATGGCGTGCCTTACAGTGATTTAAACAGTGCAGGTAAAATCAACGCAGGTCTGGACGTGATAAATGCGATATCAGAAAAGCTGGACATTGAAGTGCCAATATTTATAGATAATGCCGAAAGTATCAATGAATTAATTAAGACAGAAGCACAGCTTGTAAGGCTAGTAGTAAGTAAAGATAAGGAAATTAAAATCGCATAAGGAGAGCAAAAAATGAAAAAAATAAATTTATATTCTGAAGAGTTTGACGAATTAAAGATTAATTTGAACGCTTCAATCGAGCATGTAGTCAAGAAACTAGCTTCTAAAGAATTTGAAGTAGGAGATATTAACTTAAAGATTAAAATCGGATTTGATGCCGATTACAAAAACGAACAGTTATATAAAAAGCCAGTAGTTTTGTTCAAAGTAAATACTGTTTTACAGAAAAAATCTAACGTAGATGGCGGCTTTAGTTACAAGAATAAAGAATTAGTGTTAGACGAAGACGGACAGCCAGTTTTACAAGAAGTTAAAAGTAGTCAAATAGATGTATTTGAGGAGGACGAGAAATGAAAAAACATTTAGTTATTAAATATTTTGACACATATCCTGATAATAAATTTTATTTTGACAGTAAAGAGGATGTCGAAAAATTCCTTGAAGAAAAAAGGAGAACTAATACAAGTTATTTAACCACATATGAATATAGAGGAGAAGTTGAGGTATCAGAGTGAGCGGAGAAGATATTACAGATGCCTTAGAGTTTCATTTTTACGAATACCTGAAAGGATTTTTCGACGGACAAGAATTTGAAAAGTCTAAACAAGTAAAACAAAGGACATTCTTTGCCAGTATTTGCATACTAGCGGACAAGGCAAAAGAAGTAACAACACTAGCAGGCGATAAGTATAAGCAGGTTGTTTTAAACTTGCCTAAAGAAGTTTTAGAAGAATTAGAAGAATGGAGCAAAGGAAATGAACGTAGTTAATTTAATCGGTAGACTCACCAGAGACCCAGAACTTAGATACAGTCCATCTGGAGTAGGAGTCACCAGGATAACAGTAGCAGTAGACAGAAAGCTAAGCAAGGACAAGAAACAAGAAGCACAGGCGAACAACCAGCCGACAGCAGACTTTATAAGTTGCGTAGCATTTAATAAAACCGCTGAACTAATAGCCAACTATTTTAACAAAGGAAGTCAAATTGGAGTAGAGGGAAAGATCCAAACTGGAAGCTATGAAAAAGACGGTCAAAGGATATACACAACAGATGTTTTAATCACAGGCATAACCTTTATAGGAAGTAGTGGCGGAAATAATCAGGGCGGAAATTACCAAAATAGTAATTCGCAAGAGAATTATTACCCAGTTGAAAACAGTGACGACATACCATTTTAAGGAGGAAAAATGAAAGTAAAAGATTTAATCATGAAACTAATTTATTGTGATCCAGAAGCAGAAATTAAAGCTAGAACTTATAAAAGTGATAGCAGACATGCTGAAGTTTACAATTTATGTATAAAACATGTAGGGAATTATCCTAAGAACGTTGATTTGATTCTTGATGATTTAAACCATATTAAATTTAGTGAAAATACTATATTTGAAGAATTAGTAGAAAAAGTCCTTAATTGGGCGAAAGATAAAGACCTGCTACACGAAAGAAATGCAGAAAAGCAGTTTTTAAAATTCATGGAAGAAGTTTTTGAATTTAGAGATGAATGGATTTTATGCTTGCATGAATTCAACAAATGCAACTATGGAAAAGCTGATGACCACCCAGAAGTTGTAGAACACAGAGGAAACATGAAACTTGAAATGGGCGACATATTTGTTACCCTAATTATTTTATGCAACCAATTAAACTTAGACCCAGTTGAGTGCTTATATAAGGCATATGAAAAAATCAAAGATAGAAAAGGTAAAACTATAGACGGAACTTTTATTAAAGAAGGAGATTTAAGATGACAAACATACAAAAACAAGAACAAAGACAACTAAGTCCAGTAAACCAAATGAAGAATTTACTAGCAAATCAAGGAATGCAAAACTTATTTGCAGATGCACTAAAAGACAATAAAGACAGATTTATAGCATCAATTATCGATCTATACAACGGCGACAATTATTTACAAAACTGCGACCCGAAAGAGGTGGCGATGGAAGCACTAAAGGCGGCAACTCTTAATTTACCAATTAATAAAAGTTTAGGTTACGCTTATATCGTACCTTTCAAAAACAAGGGCAAACTAACACCTCAATTCCAAATAGGATACAAAGGCTACATTCAAATGGCACAAAGAAGTGGACAATACAAGGCTTTAAACGCAGGCATTATGTACGAGGGAATGGAGATTAAAAAGGACTATTTAAAAGGTACTTTTGAAATAGTGGGAGAACCAAAATCAGACAAGGCTATAGGATACTTTGCATATTTCCAACTTTTAAATGGCTATGAAAAAGCACTCTTCATGAGCAAAGAAGACATAACAAACCACGCGAAGAGATATTCTCAATCTTTCGGTAGTGATTACAGTCCTTGGAAGAATCAGTTTGACGAAATGGCACAAAAGACAGTATTAAGAAGACTTCTTACTAAATATGGAGTTTTGTCTACAGAATTTCAAGAAGCAGCTAAGAGAGAAGAAGACCTTGAAGTTTTAAGAGCGACTGAAAATAATGCAATGCTTGAAATGCCAGTTGAAGAAGACGAAGTTATCGAAGCCGAAGAAGCTGAAGAAGTCGAAGCACCATTTTAGGAGGAATGACAAATGATAGTAAGTGGAGCGATAGGAATTTTCTTTAATCCTGATATGGTTTACGCAAGAGATAACCCCGATGGAACATGTGACATCTTAGCTGAAAATAAAGAAGGTGCACTTAGACTCTATGAAAATGTATCTAAGACATGCGTAGAAAATATTATGGCTAGGATTACTTTTCAAATTGAATGTCAGGTTTTAAAAAATGAAAATTGAAATTATAGCAAGTGGTAGTTCTGGCAACTGCTACAAGGTAAGTAATGAGGATACTACACTCTTAATTGAGTGTGGTATTCCTTATAAAAAAATTCAAGAAGCATTAAATTTCAAGGTTACAGATATAGACGGAGTTTTAGTCAGTCATGAGCATGGAGATCACTCAAAGGCTTGTAATGATTTAATCAAGGCTGGTGTGGATCTATATATGACTAAGGGAACTAAGGAAGCTTTGAAGCTAGATAGTCATAGAGTTAAGACCTTTGAAGAAAGCAACGATAAAACTTATAGGTGGGTTGAGATAGGCTCTTTCAAAGTAAAGGCTTTTAAGTCAATCCATGATGCAAGCGAACCCGTTGGTTTTTATATCTTAAATACAAAGACTGATGAGAGGTTACTTTTTATCACGGACACTATGTATGTTGAGGGTCGCTTTAATACTATTGATTATCTGATGATAGAGGTTAACTATATCAGAGAAACCATAAATCAAAATGAAAATATACATCCAGAATTAAGGACGAGAATAAAGTGGAACCATATGTCCTTAGAAACTGCCGTGGATTTTCTAAAGAAGTGTAATCTTTCAAGGCTTAAAAAGATATATGTTTTGCACTTATCAGATAATAACTCCGACGCAGAATTAATCAAAAAGAGCCTGCAAGAACTCACAGGTGTACCTATAGAAATTTGCTAAGGCGGTGATTATGTGGCAAGTCAAGGGTGGATAAAACTTCATAGAGAATTGATAGACAAAGCCATCTGGAAGACATCTACACCTGAGCAGAAAATAATTTTGATAACCTTACTCTTGATGGCTAACCACGAAGAGAACGAGTGGGAATGGAATGGTGAAAGATACAAAGTTCAACCAGGACAAATGATTACAAGTTTAAAATCAATAACCGATGCTTGTGGAAAGGGTGTAACAATCCAAAATGTAAGAACGGCTATAGACCGTTTTGAAAAATACGAATTTCTAACAAGCAAATCAACAAACAAAAATAGGCTGATAACCATTGTAAATTACACAAAATATCAAGGTGTAGAAAATGAACCTAACAAGCAAACTAACAAGCAGCTAACAAGCAATCAACAAGCAGCTAACAAGCAGCTAACAACTAACAAGAATGATAAGAATGATAAGAATGATAAGAATGATAAAGAAGAATACGCGCGCGTGAGAGAGGTTACTGAATTTTTTAATTCCACAGCAGGGAAAAATTACAGCGTCAATGATTGTAAACCGTATGTGGAAAAATTAATTAGTCAAGGCTACAAGGTAGAAGATATTAAACATGTAATCCAAGTTAAGAGTGAACAATGGAAAGGCGATCAGAAAATGGATCAGTATTTACGACCGATGACGCTCTTTGGTGATAAGTTTAGTAGTTATCTTCAAGAGCAAAGTACGCGTATGAAAGGGGTGCTATATCTATGATAAGCAAATCAATTAAATTTCAGATGGACACCTACAATGCAAATCAAGGCAACAAGACACCCTGTCCAAAGTGCAAGGGCAGGGGTGACTTTGCAGTAGTAAGAGTTGAGGATGATATAGAATATCTCCAGATCCGAGAATGCGAGTGTTTAAATAAGTACAAGCAAGGACAAGCTTTGAAGAGAGCGGGTCTTATGTCTTTTGCAGATAATACTTTCGATAACTTCGAGATCAAGTATGAGTGGCAAAAAAGAATAAAAGACATGGCATATAATAATTGCTTCTACTCCGACTGGTGGTATATCGGAGGACAGAGTGGCAGTGGAAAAACGAAGATAAGCACGACTATAGCCAATCAGCACATTGAGCAGGGTAAAGAAGTTCAGTACTTCATATATCCATCGGAGTATAGCAAACTCGAAGACAAGAGATTCTTTGAGGCTTTAATTAATAAGCCAATATTGTATATCGATGATCTATTCAAAGGTGGAGTATTTAACAGAGACAAGATCTTCAGTTTAATTAACTATCGTTATGCGACAGATAAAAAGACCTTGATAAGTTCGGAGTTGACGCTAGATCAAGTATCTACGATAGATGAGGCAATAGCAGGAAGGATAAGACAAAAGTGTGGTAAGTTCGTTATCAACATACCCAAAGATAAAGGAAAGGATATGCGCGTATGAAAGACTTGTTAGGAAATCAAGTACCAGAAACAGATGTTAAAGACTATATAAGAGCGGTGCTGTCTCCAGTGGCTAAGGTATATAACGTGGTGACAGGAACTTTTAAGGCTAAGAGTGGCGGTAGTACTAGATGGATCACCACTTTTCCAAAAGGTACACCTGACCTTATGGGCTTTAGATATAGCGATCACAAAATATTCTTTATCGAGGTTAAAAGGGAAAAAGGTATCTTAAGTCCAGAGCAGAAAGAGTTCAGGCTGTGGGCATTAGCTGAAGGACTTATCTATGGAGTGGCTAGAAGTCCAGAAGATGCGCAGCTTATATTGAATGAGAAGTGGAATAATGACTGGGATCTGATTCCAATTTCAAAGAGAGAGGTATGATGTGGATTTTGAAAGAGAAGTTATCAGAAGATTAAGAGACTATAAATTTAAAAAGATTGCTTTAGAAAATAACCTCGAAAAGTTAAAATACCTGGAGGATAGATTCACCAGCATTAAACCAGTAACTTATGACAGTGATCCTATTAAAGGTGGAGGTACTGCTCAAGAAGATGTGTTTATTAATAATATCTTTGAACGTGATATTTTAAAAGAGAATATCAAACATTGTAGATTAGAGATTGAAGAAATCGACAGTGCTTTAAAATACTTAGACAAGAAAGAGTTAGAGCTTATAACTTCGTCTTTCATTGATGGTCTAAGTGTGCAGACTGTATGCGAGAAGATGTATTTTGAGAAGAGCAGCTATTATAAGTTTAAAAACCAAATCATTAGAAAACTAGCTTTGATTCTTTATGGTAGGTCCAGAAATGAGTAGCGTGGAAAAAACGCGGAACTTTTTTTACAATTTCTGTGATACTATGATATTAGGAATTTTATTCCTCCTGTTAGGTGGTGCATATTGGCACGGGCAAAATACATACATCATTTAGAGCTGTGGGTGGGAAGCCGAGTATGTGAAGGTGGGGGATAAGATGACCTATGAAGAAAAATACTTAAAAAAATATAATCCAAACTTTTATAAAACATATAAATGGAAAATAAAACGAGCCGAGATACTGACTAGAGATAACTTTGAGTGTCAAAAGTGTAAGTCCCGTGGTAAAGTGGCTAAAGCTACGACGGTTCACCACAAGAAAGAATATAAATACTTTCCAAATCTTGCATTGACTGATGAGAATCTTGAAAGCTTATGCAGAGCCTGTCATGAAGAAGAGCATCCAGATAGACTGAAGAAGTTTGAAAAGGTAAAAAAGTATCAAGCCGAGAGATGGGAATAAAGACCCCGGGGAAAATAAAAGCCGTTTTTCCTGGAGGTCATCGACCGAGACCGATTTTAAGGCTGCACAACAATTTTGAAAAATCACACAATGGTGTACTTAAGGGGGTGGGGTGTTGGGCAGAGATAAAATAAAAAAAGACTTACTAGAGCAACTCGAAGAAAAAGGACTTACACAAAGTTTTTATACATCACTGGTTGACGACTACCTCGACCTGTGGGATATTAAAAACATGTTGATTAAAAACATCCGCGAAGAAGGTGTAGTCATAACCTACAATAACGGCGGCGGTCAAACTGGTAGAAAGAAAAACGATGCAGTACCTGAACTAAACAAAGTCAACGGGCAGATGCTGAAGATCCTTTGCGACCTTGGACTACGAGGAGCTGACATAAAAGTAGAAAAGACAGACTTTGAACTGTAGGTGATATCTTTGGTAAAAAGAAAATATGATTATCACCCTTTTATAAATGACTGGTTAAAAGCCGTCGAGCAAAACAAAGTCCATAGCTCCAACGAGATAAAACAATTAATGAATATAATAAGAAAGACCTTAGACGATCCTAGGGTCTTTTTTGATGCAAAACAAGTAGAAAAATATGTAGAACTTACGGAAAAATATTATTTTAAATTAATGCCAGACCAAAAGTTCTACGCGAGTTTAATTCTTGGTCTTTACTACAAAGACACAAAACAGCTTGTATTTCCAAACGTGTTTATCATGGCGGGTCGTGGTTGGGGTAAGAATGGATTCATTTCAACCTTAGCTGACTTCATGCTTACCGAACATCACGGTGTAGACAAATATGATGTCGATATCGTCGCAACTTCTGAAGAACAAGCAATGACGAGTTTTAACGAAGTGTACGACAAAATCGAAGGACTTGGCAAAGAAAAAGCAAAAGCACTCTATGATTATAACTTAACCAAAATCACATATAGAAAAACGAGATCCACTTTGAAGTACAGGACTTCTTCCGCAAAAACAAAAGACGGCGGACGACCAGGCTGTGTAATATTCGACGAGATCCACGCATATGAAGATTATGACAACATTAAAGTCTTCACAGGTGGACTTGGAAAAGTACCTAGACCTAGAAGAATCTACATCACCACAGATGGAGAAATTCGAGAAGGTGTCCTCGATGACTACAAAGAAAGAGCAAGAAGGATCCTTGAAGGAGAAACAGATCATAAAGGTTTCTTACCAATCATAATGAAATTGGATAATATCCAAGAAGTTGGAAAACCCGACCTGTGGGATAAAGCAAATCCAAGAATCAACTATGACGAAACTCTAAAAGGTCAAATTTATCAAGAATACGAAGAGATGCTAGAGATAGAAGCACTTAAAGAAGCATTTATCACAAAGAGAATGAACTTATCCTTTGTATCCAAAACCAAAACAGTATGTAGCTGGGATGATTTAATGGCTTGCTGTAAATTACAAGTTCCAGATTTAACAGGATTAGAAGCAATAGGATCGGTAGACTTCGCGGATCTACGAGACTTTGCCTGCGCTGGTCTAAGGTTTAAAAAAGATGGCAAACAATATTTCATAAGTCACGCTTGGGTACACGAAACGAGCTTAGAACTTACGAACTATAACGTGGATCTAAAACAGGCGGCAAAAGACGGAGAACTTACAATAATCAAGAAAAACGAAAGTCCAACAATACCGCCAGAAGTATTGGCGGATTGGTTTCTAGAACAAGTCGAGGAAAACTCGTACTATATCAAAACAATCAAATGCGACTCTTTCAGATATGGAGCATTAAAAGAAGACTTCGAAAGCAAAGGACTACCTAAAGTCGAACTAATAAGAAGTGGAACGATAAGTCATAATTTAGTCGCTCCAGTCTTAGACACATTGCTTGCAAATCACGAACTCGGACTACCTGACAGTAAACTCTTCAGATGGTTTGTGTGGAATGTCAAAAGAGAAACTGATAAAAAGGGAAATGTCGCTTATTACAAAATAGAACCTATCAAAAGAAAGACAGATGGATTTTTCTGTCTACTTCATAGCTTAATTGGTGATGACTTGGAAGAAGCTAAAGAAATGATAAGTCTTCCAGTTTACACATACTAAAAAGAAAGGGGGGGTAAACATGAGCATAAAAACTTGGATAGCGGGAAGATTTCCTGCACTCTTTAGAGATAGTCAAGAAATTAGAATACATGAAGAATATTGCAGTCCGTCAATCGAAAGCTACTACAAGATGCTTGCAATAGAATCAGCAATCAACCTTATAAGTAGTACATTGACTCAAGCTGAATTTAAAACCTTTAAACAAGGGAAAGAAGTCAAAGAAAATAATTATTATCTTTTCAACGTTGAAGCAAATCCAAATCAAAACTCAATTCGCTTCTGGAAAAAAGTTATTGAAAAACTTGTAAAAGATAATGAAGCCTTGGTAATTATGCAAGATGAAAACTTGTATGTTGCAGATAGCTTCGAGAGAAAAGCCTTTGCGTTTGTGCCGAATATCTACACAAATGTAATCATCGAAGACTACAAATTAAAAGACACATTTAGAGAAGATCAAGTCTTCTACTTAGAACTACACTCAAACAAAGTTAAAGGATTAATCGACAGTCTTTATGATGACTATGGAAAATTAATCGAATATTCAAAAGACAACTACAAACGAGCAAATGCTCGAAGAGGAGTCTTAAATATTCCTACAAATTATCCAATAACTGAAAAAGCACAAAATGACTTAAGAAACCTACTAGAAAATAACTTTAAGAAATTCTTTGAAGCTGAAAAAGGTGCAGTGCTACCTTTGAGCAATGGGATCACTTATAGTGACTTAACCAACTCAACCTACAAGAACTCTTCTGACAGTAGAGACATAAAGAACTTAGTGAGTGATGTCTTTGATTATGTAGCAGCAGCCTTCCAGATTCCTACACCACTTTTAACAGGTGGTATGAACTCGGTCAATGACGAAGTATGGGTCAACTACTTAACCAACTGTATCAAGCCGATAGCGGAGTTACTGGAGAAAGAAATCAATAGAAAGTACTACAAAAAAGATGATTTCTTAAAAAAATCATACTTAAAAATTGATACAAGCTTAATCAATCCAATCTACATCATCAAACTAAGTAACGCTTTAGATGTCTTAACTCGAAATGGAATAAACACATTAAATGATAACTTGCGTATGCTTGGAAGAGATGAAACAGAAAATGAACTAGGAGAAAAGAGATTCATAACCTTGAATCTTTGTCCTATGGAAAATATGAAAGGGGGTGAAGAGGGTGAAGAAAAAAATAGACTTTAGACTTGAAGTAGTAAAGAAAGACGAAAAAGCAGTTGTCTACTTAGCAGGTGACATCGTAGACGAAAGACCACTTGATTGGTGGACTGGAGAACCTAAAGAAGGTGACTACATCACACCAAAAGAAGTAAGAGAAATCTTTGAAAAGATTGATGAAGACGAAATAGAATTACACATAAACTCTTATGGTGGAAGTGTCTTTGCAAGTATCTCAATCTTTAACTACTTAAAGTCACTTGGTATGAATATAACCACGATTAATGACGGTATCTGCGCAAGTGGTGCTTCTTTAATCTTTATGGTAGGTGATGTAAGAATCATGCCTGAAAACACAATGCTTATGATACATCGAGCAAGTACCTTTGCTTGGGGTAACTGTAACGAATTAAGAGAACAAGCCGACATACTTGAAAAGCTAGATAACTCAACAGTAATGGCAAACTATAAGAATCATTTCAAAGGTACAGATGATGAACTTATGGAGCTTATCGACAAAGAAACATGGCTTTCTGCTTATGAATGTTTAGAAAAAGGCTTCTGCACAGAAGTTAAAAAACTTGCAGAACCAAAACAAGATAGTACGCAAGAAACTTTAAACAAAGGAATTAAACTTATGCAAAATTTTGCAAATTTAAAAATAAAGGAGAAATAAAACGATGAAAAATTTAGACAACATCAAAAACCTAGAGGACGCAAGAAAAGAATTATTTGAAGCAATGATGAGTGAAGATGCTGAAAAACAAGAAATGGCTTTTACTAACTTCACAGAAGCACTTCAAAGTGACATCATGAATAAAGCTGACGAAAAAATAAAGCGCGTAGGCAATGAGTATAATGACAAACAAATCCTAATCAACAGAGGAATCATGAAACCTCTAACTTCTACTGAAATGAAATTCTTTAATGAAGTAGTAGAAAGAAAAGGCTTTGAAGGTATAAAATCAGCTTTTCCTGTAACCATAATCCAAGACGTATTCAAGAAATTAAAGACTGAACATCCAATCCTATCAAAGATTGACATGGTAGATACTACTGGACTTGCAAAATATATCTTTGCTAAACCAAATGAAGCAAAAGGCTTCTGGGGTCCAATCTGCGAAGATATCAAACAAATGATTCTCGCAGGCTTTGAAGAAGTAGATCTTGATTCTTCAAGATTATCTGGCTTCGTAGCAGTATGTAAAGGTATGATCGAACTTGGACCAGAATGGCTTGCAGAATATATCGTTACTTTAATCTATGAAGTAATGGCAGCATCACTTGAAGTTGCAGTAGTAGCTGGAGATGGTAAGAATAAACCAATAGGTATGATAAAGAAACTATCAGGCGCAGTTGATTCTGTATATCCAGATAAAGACAAGGTAACACTTACTGAACTTGACTACAATTCACTAGTAGGAGTAAGAGCGGCACTTGCAAAAGCTAACTTAGACGGAGCAGGAGTTGCAGTTCTAGTAAACCCAGTGACTTACTGGTCAAAACTTTTCACTGCTTTAGTTCTTAGAACTCCAGAAGGTGAATTTGTAAAAGATAGATTATCCACAGGAGAAGAAATTATCACATCTTATGCAGTACCAGAAGACACTCTAGTAATTGGAGATCCAGTAAACTACTTCTTAGGAGTATCAGGAAATGTAAGAGTAGACAAGTATACAGAAACCCTAGCAATCGAAGACATGGATCTTTATATAGCCAAGTTCTACGGATTTGGAATAGCTAAAGACCCTAACGCATTCTTTGTAGCAGATATAGCAGGAGTTAAAGGTGCAACTGTACCAAAACTTGAAGAGTTTAAAGCCGCAACATCAGCAACTCCATCTGTGTAGGAGTAAGACATGAAGGTAAGAGTTTTAGTTAAATTTAATGACTTGAAAGAGAAAGTAGTACGTGAAATTGGAGATGAGTTCATCGTCTCCAAATCACGCTACGAAGAAATCTTAACCGCAGGAGATCTTATAGAGGAAGTTAAAGAAGAAAAGTAGGTGAAGTCATGAACGACTTAGCAGTTTTAGAGAATAAGATTAAAAAATTCTTTAAATATACGATCGACGAAGATACTGATTTAAAAGATACAATCCAAAGAGGAATCTATAAAATTGAATCTTTAACAGGTACTGAAATCAACTTCGTAGAGAACTTAGAAGCCTTCGCCTTACTTCAAAATTTCGTAAGATACGCGATTAACTACTCCGAAGAATACTTCGAAGAAAACTTTCACCGAGAGATCTTACGACTTACTTTGAGTGAAGGGGTGAGAGATAGTGTTGGAAAAAACTAAAAAGATGATAGACTGCCAAAGACCGATGCGAGACTTAATAGTCTTTGAAAAGAAGGTCGAAGATAGACCTTATGATGACCTTGAAAACTATAAACCTTTTAAGAAAGTCTACGGAGATGTACGACACTTCAAGTCAAGAGTACTCACTCAAGCAAGATCAGAAAACACCAAGCAATACATCGTAGTAGTCATACGATATAGAGAAGACCTAGACGAAACAATGAGAATGACGATCCAAAACAATCACTATCAAATTGAATCAATCATACCTCTAACCAATGAGAATCTATACCTTGAAATAACAGGGTACAGATTTAAAAATGATATGGTTGGTGATTTTAATGAGTAGAATGACAATGATTTCGCAAGATACTGTTGATTTAAGTTCTTGGCTAAAACAAATTAAACTAGATAGCGGGGAATATGGCATACAAGTTATAGATGAACTTGGAGATATTACCAAGAAAGAAGCGGAAAAAGAATTAAAAGCCATCGAAAGAAAAGGCAAGATGTACGATAACAGAACCGTACATATGTATCAAGACGTAATTAAAACCAAGCAAAAAAAGGGTCTCGTAGCAGTAATAAAAGGGGATAAAGAAACAGGTAAATTATGGCACATAGTCGACCAAGGCACTTATCGGTCAAAAGCACATCACTTTATAGATAGGGTTTTGAATAGTGTAGAACCTAGAGTGAAGTCAATATTAGACCAGAAAGGAGCTAAACTCGGTGATTGAAAAGATTTATGAAATATTAAAAGAATTTAATATCCCAGTGAAATATATATCACGACCACGATTTAAAGATGGTCAAGATATAGTTATTTCTTACCACGTCTTCAATCGCCAAGGCGCTTTCTATGGAGATGGGCGAAGAAATCAAATAATTGGCAATTTGCAAGTGGATATCTTTTACAAAAGAAATTTAGAAAACTTAGAAATGAAAATAATAAAAAGATTAGAAAAAGAAAACTTTAAATTCGAAGATTGTAGCGACTATGATGATACTTTGAACGGAGTGCGTCTATATCACACGATACTTCGATTTAACTATTTAGAAAGAGAGGAATAACACATGGCAAGTGAAACTATTAAAGTAAATTGTAAAAACTTTCATATAGCTTTTTGTACAGAGGCTGACGGTCAACTTCAATATGAGAAACCTATTCATATTGCAGGACTTGAAAAAGTTAGCAGAACTGCTAAAGTTGCCGACGGTGGGAAATACGGAGACGGAGTTCTAAGATTTAGTGTAAATAAAAAGACTTCATACGAACTTTCAGTGGATCATAACCTTATACCATCTGAAATCAGGGCAAAGATGGAAGGTGTAACTATATCAGAAAGCGGAGTGGAATATGGCTCATCATCAGATAGACCAAATCCTTTTGCCTGCGGTTGGGAAACTGAAATGGAAGATGGCTCAAGCCAATTCATATGGTTCTTATTTGGAGTGGCTGAACCTATATCAGTAGAGGTACAACAATCCGAAGATAAGATAAACTTCACATCTGATAGTATCAGTATGACTATGATGGAACATAACTCACTTAAAAGATTTTACACATTTGTAGATACATCAATCGACAAAAACAAGGCAATCACAGCAAAACAATTTTTTAGCAAAGTTCAAACTGGAGATGTAATCCAAGGTGAGGTTTAGTTATGGCAAAGATTAAACTTAGACCAATAGAACCTTTGGAGTTAGAATTTGAAGATGGTACGGTCAAAAAAGCGTTATTTAACAATGACGCTTTTATCTTGTACGAAGAAGAATTTGGAGAACTAAGCGAACTACTTATGGAGGACGTGAAAAATAATCCATATGGAGCGACTGCAAAGCTTCTATACTGTGGACTTAAAGTCGTAGATCCTAACATCACACTAGAAGAAGCCGAACAGATGATGTACATGGGCGGATTCGACCTAGCTATAGAAGTGGCGGAATGTATGACAAATAATTTTAATCTAAGAAGTAACGATGCCGTAAAAAAAAAGAAGATTCAGATGCTTCAGAAAGCTTTTTCAAAAGAAGAGATGGAGATCCTCAAAACTTACGAACTGATTTAGGTGACTTTTGGGAATATCTTTACTTCTTGTACGTAATTAAACTCAATCGACCAGAAGAGGAATTTTTCAAATCAACACCTGCAAAGGTCATAAGAATGATTGAACTTGAGTATTTGAAATATAAAGGTATTCCTGACGTGAAGAATCGAGTAAAAGAAGTAAACTCAATCAGGGAATTTTTATAGAAAGAGGGGTGAAAAATGGCGAAAGAATTTGTAAGAAAGATTAAACTCACCTTTGACTATGACGAGGTCAAAGAAGGAGTAAAAGAAACAAATAAACAGCTTAAAATGCTGAACAATGAATACAAGGCTGTAAAAGCAGAATCGAGAGCAACAGGAAAAGCAATTGACATGCTCGCAAGTAGAAAAGACTATTTGACCGAAAGAATCAAAATCTTAAATGGTGCCTTAGACGAATACAAAAAAAGGCTTGATGCTGCAAAGGAAAAAGACAACGCAAAGGCTGTAGAAAACTACAGTGAGAAGATTCAAAAGACAGAAACTGAACTAAGAGCCTTGCAAGCTGACTTAGGCGCAGTAAATAAGAAACTTGATGAGCAAAAAGGCTTCTTGGGTAAGTCCACTGAAGAGTGGGATAAGATGTCCAAGAAACTTAAAGACACAGGAAAAGACCTCTCTTTAAAAGTAACCGCGCCAATCGTGGCAGCAGGAGCCGCCGCTTTTAAGATGGGTGGAGATTATGAGCAGGCACTTGGAAAGATGAACGACGTTTTTGGAGAAAACAATAAGGCGGTGAAAGATTGGCTTAACACTTCTATGGAAAGTTTTGGTCTTTCTAAACTTTCAGCGGCAGAAATGATAGCTGACTTTGGAGCCTTATTTGATAACTTTGGTTTTAAAATTGAAGAAACTACTAAAATGTCACAAAGTTTAGTTGAAAGAGTTAGAGACTTAGGAGCAAGATATAACAAATCTAGTGAAGAAACAGCAAATGCTTTAAATGCTATTTTTACAGGTCAAACAGAACCATTAAGAAAGTTTGGTGTAGTGTTGAATCAAGCTTCGTTGCAAGAGTACGCATACGCACAAGGTATTCGTAAGAAAATATCAGAAATGACTGAAGCGGAAAAAGTTCAATTAAGATATAACTTTGTAATGGCGCAAACCTCCACCGCTTTAGGTTATTTCAAAAAAGAACACAATACAGCGTCAGCTCAACTTGAAAACTTCCGCGAAATCGTAAAAGAAATCGGAGTGACTTTTGGAGAAGTTATAATCCCAGTCTTCGGACCAATCTTAAACGGTGTGAATAATGTTTTAAAATACATCGCAGGATTAGACCAAGGTACTCGAAAGTTCATCGTAACCATTGCTTTAATGGCGGCTTCAATCGGACCACTTCTAGTAGGAGCGGCAAAGATTATAGAAGCAACTAAGACAGTTAAAGAAGTTACAGGCGGACTTGGAAAAGCTATCCATGCTGTAAGTGGAGCAAATAGGATTTTCAGTTCATTTCTTGAAAAGACAACTTTTGTAAAACTTGCAAAGTGGGCGGCACTGATTGTAGCAGTTGCAGTAACAATATGGGCATTGATTGAAGCTTTAAACGCGTTACTCGGCAAGGAATCTAGTGTAAAAGGAACTATAGATTCATTGCGCGACCTTGGGAACAGTGTTAAAAAGGGTAAGATACAAGGATATGCTGTCGGCTCTAAGTATATCGAGCAAGACCAACTCGCAATGATCCATAGAGGTGAAGCGGTTATACCAGCAAAGAATAACCCTTGGAATCCAAACGCGAGCGAACCTTATGGCGGAAACAAAGGCGGAGATATTATTTTAAACGTAAAGATGGATGAAGTCGGAGAAGTGTATAAGCTGATTGACACAGTTAAGAAAGCGCGTCAAATGCAAAGGGCAGGTGTTGTAGGTGCCTAAGATAAAAGTTTATGTATCGAGTATGTCTGGGGATACCTCTATAGAGGTTGGACAGACTGTAAAATGGTACCAACGTGAGTATACAGTCCGCGATGGAAGGGGATATTGGGATATCTATAACCCACCTCCAACAGCTTATGCATATGATTGTGCAATATATGCCGAAGATGCAGTAGCAACCTCATCTCAATACTTCAATGATGTTTATCTATCTTTCAGCAAATCAATAATAGAATTTTTGCCGGAAAATACAAAACTAAAAGCACTAACAGTCGGATACACTCTTGATGATGGACAAATCGGAGAAAAGACAACAAAAACTTTATATATAAATGGTAAATCTATAACTTTCAACACAGTAAATTCTACGTCAAATCAACTTAGAATGAGTAGTGAATATGTTCCAGATATTACAGAAATATCTAAAATTAGATTGTATTTTTCACATTATAATTCAAAAGATTTTATAAATAAAGCAGTCCCAGCTCCAGGTCCAGTGGTGCCAGGTCAATCGACACCACAATATGAAGGTATAATGCCTCAAAAGTATATATTTAAAGTACAAAATGATAAGTCTTCAAATCCTCCATACATCGAACTAGAATATGAATACAACGAGCCGAAATCAGGATATAACCTAGCACCGAACGGAATAGTAGTAAACACCAGGACTCCAGTTCGTTTCTCCTGGAACTCTTTGGTCGAACAAAAGGGATTCGAATTTAAATATAGGGTTGATGGCGGAGCATGGCAATCAATAACCAAAACTACAAAAGACAGATTCTACGATATGCCAGCAGGAACAATAAGAGAATCTAGCGGAACTGTAGAGTGGATCGTAAGAGTCATGGAAGAATCAGGAGAATACTCCGAACTGACATCTGCAACCTTCAACATAGGTACAGTACCTCAACCAGTACCACGACTTTCAAGTCCAGTGGGTGATTATATCAAAAATGGTAAACCTATCACCTTTGAGTGGGATTTTGTAAAAAATACAGTTGAAGAACAAAAAGCCTATGAGATAGAAATATCACTACCAAACGAAACAAAGACCATCAAAGAAACATCACCAAACACTTCACACACAGTAGACCTAAAAATCACAGATTCAATCGTCGTGTATTGGAAAATGCGAGTGCAAAATAATTTCGATGACTGGTCGGACTGGACCGAAAGAGTATCTTTTCAAACGATAGGAATACCACCTGCGCCACAGATCATGAGCATAGATAACTCAAATAGACCAACAGTCAAGTGGAATTCGAGGGAACAAGAAGCCTTTAAACTAAGTGTAGAAGACTTAAAAGGAAATGTGGTCTTCGAAACCAAGGACATACTCGGAGCGACAACGAGGGAATATAAGATTAATAAAGTAATTCCTAATGGCAAATATCTATTTAAACTAAGCATACTAAACGCATACGCGATATACTCGGAGATAACAGAATATACACACATCATAGATCCTACACCGATTGAGAAACCTACAATCACAATCTACAAGTCTAACTATTTCGTGGAAGCAACATCCGACTACTTAGAAGGTGAAGTTCTAAGAGATGGAAAAGTTATAGGCAAATTAAAAGACGGGAAATTTAGAGACTATACTGGAGCAAACTATAAGACCTACTCTTATCAAGTGAGAGCCTTTAAAAATGACGTAGTAGGACTAAGCGATAAAAAAGGTTGCGTAACAGAATTTGGAGAATTTAACACTCTTGCGACTGTGGATAAACTCGAAGATTTCTTCTTGATAAAATACGGACTCAATGAGTCAATCAAGAAGGTGTACTCTTTTGAAGTGCAAGGTGCAGCTATAAGTTTAGAAGGTAAAAAATATCCTTTCTATGAATTTGATAATCACGCAAGGGGAAGCTTTAATCTTAGCTTCTATTTGGAAAATATTGACCAAGTTATCAAACTTCAATCACTGGTAGAAAAGAAAAAAGAATTTCTACTCCGTGAAAACCGAGGAACGAACCGCCAAGGAACGATCCAAGGAGTAAACGTAGAGTATGATGTTTTAGGATACTTGGTAACTTGTACACTAATAATCACGGGTGAAGACTATGAATAGTAGAGAAATTGAGTTCAGATATGAACTGCTAAATAAGAATGATTTAATCAAAGGAGAGATTGACGTACTTTCGGGGTCAGTCTCTCTTAATTCTTTAGCAGAAATTAAGAGGACAGCAAGATTTGAAATTAAAGAAAATGATTTGCAACATGTCGACTACTTAAATGACAGAATAAGACCTGTGGTAATTCTTGAAGGTAAAGAATACCCAATGGGAATCTTCTTAATTCCATCACCAAATAGGGAAAAGAAAGAACAAGGAATTATAAGAACCATAGAAGCCTACGACAAAACACAGATCCTAAAAGAAGACAAACTCCTCGATAGACTATACTTAAAACAAGGCTCGAAATATACTTCGGTAATAACTCAAATCATAAACAGTGCAGGAATCCACAAAGTATCGATAGAACCAACGAAGCTAGTACTTAAAAGAGACCGTGAATTCGAACCTGGTACAAGCAAGTTAAGTGTAGTCAATGCACTTCTAAGTGAATGTAATTACACTTCTATTTATAGTGATCACACAGGAATGTTAAAAGCTGAAAATTATATTTTACCGAATTTAAGAAAGGTAGATCACAGATACAATGACTACGATATCTTAAACCCAGAAAACTTAAAAGTTGGATACTCAACCACAGATGAGGTAGATCTCTTTAACATACCCAACATTTGGGTAGTGGTAGCTTCTAACGCGGAGAACGAAAGTCTAAAAGCGGTGTATAAAAATGAGAGTCCTACGAGTCCAACTTCAATCACGAATAGAAGTAGAAACATCGTAGATTATAGAACTGTATCAGATATTGCGGACCAAAGCACACTGAACTCTTATGTAAAGAGGCTGGCTTATAACTCCACAAACCAATACAGAAAGATCTCTTTTGATACGCTGATTAATCCAAAACACTCTTACTCGGACTGCATCTTGATAGAAGATGAAAAACTGGGAATAAACGCAAAGTATATCGAAACATCATGGAGTTTTGATTTAAAAGCAGGGGCAACGATGAAACATAACTGTAGGAGAGTGATCCAGATATGAACAAAATGGCAACAGTAGTAGGCTTCTTTGAAGAGACTAAGACTGCAAAGATACAATTTGACGGAGAAGAAAAGCCAGCAGAAAAGGAATATCCTTATCTTGCGTCTTACTCACCGAAGCTAGATGACAAAGTCTTCTGCTTAGAATTTGGAGAATCTTTTATAATTCTTGGAAAAGTGACTTTTCAAAAGAAACCTTTTGACTTGAATGAGACTTTGACAAATTCAATAAATCCTAAGATAAAAGCTTTATCAGACAAACACGACGCAGATAAGACTGAACTCACGACGAAGATTGATACGAATACTAAGAGCATAGAAACAAATAAAACTGCTATAAGTACGAATAAAAACAGTGCAGATAGTAGTATCAATAAACTATGGAACTCGGTCAACTCTAATACAAATAAAGTCAAAACAGCACAGAATACCGCTGATTCCGCAAAAAGCAAATTTAATGATTTAGAAAAGAAAGTTAATAGTAACGATAGTTTGTCTCGCGCCAACGAAAGAAACATTAGTGCTATAAAAAAAGATATGACTAGGCTTTCTTCGGATGTATCATCAATACGAAGCAACAGTCTTCCTATAATAGAAAATGATATTAAGTCATTAAAAAGTAGGATCGCCGCCTTAGAAAAGAAGTAGAAAGGAAGTAGAATGGAAAATATATATAATCTGGTCTTAGACCTCAAACAGAAAATAACTCAAACTGAAATAGTGATACCTCAACATGACGAAAACACGCAAAAGTTCAGAATGAAAATCACTCAAAATGGTGAAAACTTTATATTTGAAGAAGGAGTCACCGCCGAACTTGCAATTTTAAAGTCAGATGGAAATTTTGTTGTGATAGATGCAGATAATCAAGGTGATGTCTTCGTAGCGACTCTTACTCCTCAAGCTTTAACTACTACTGGACTTACTAAGGCAGAATTAAGATTCAAAAAAGGTAGTGAGCTTTTAACATCTACTCAATTTACTTTCGTAGTAAGAGAAGTAGTCGTATCAGTACAAAGAGTGGCTTCAAGTACTGTGTATAAAGCACTTGAAACATTGGTGATAAAATCAGAAGAGATTACAAAAAAACTTGATACGGCTGTAAAGGCTTTTGATAACGTAGAAGAAATCAAAAAGCAACTTGAAGAAATCAACACCAAAATTCTACAAGCAAAAGAAGCACTTGAAAAGAATGTTGAAACTGCAAACCTTAAAAGTGAAGAGATTAAAAAAATCATTACACAAGCAGACGAAGCGCTTCAAAGTTTTGATAGTAGAAAATCAGAAATTGAAAATCTAAAAGTTTTGGTTAAAAATGCAAGTGATTTAAATTTTTCTTTGCAAAATCTTCTCACCCAAATAGAAAAAGCAGAAGAAATTAATAAAACTCTTAAAACTCAAACCGAAACCGCAACCTCTGTGAAAAATAACCTTGCGACAGCCACGCAGACGGGCGAAAGCTTAAAACAGGTACTAAGTGATGAGGTAACGAAAGCAACTCAAATAGAGCCAACCTTAAAGACTATGAACCAACAAGCGGAATCTTTGAAGACTGCACTTGTAGAAAACAATCAAAAAGCGGAAAACTTGAGTAAAAGTCTTGAAAGTAATACTGCAAAAGCCAAAGGATTAAATATAAATTTACAAAAACTAATCAATGATGGAAAAGTAACCAAAGATTCATTAGTACCGATAGTTGAAGATGGAAAAGTTAAAATCTCGACACTTGAGGATCTACTTTCTAGAGTAGGAAAGACCAAGAGCGAAGTAGAGCAAATCATCGCGCAGGGTAATCTCGATAAGTACATCACTACAGTGAGTCTCGAAAATAAGCTTCAAGCCTACGCAACTAAAGACGATCTATCAAAAATTGATGTAACATCACAGCTTGTAGATTATGCTAAAAAGACAGAAGTACCTACAAAGTTGTCTCAACTTACAAATGATAAAACGTTTAAAACTGAAACTGAAATTGTTCAGTTAATAAACAATGCTAAGAAGTTAAAGAAAGAAGTTGTTACTTCTTTACCTTCAACAGGACAAGAAGATGTAATTTATCTATTAAAAAATAAAGGCGATGCAAATAACTTTTATACTGAATATTTGTGGATAAATGGCAGTTGGGAGATAATCGGTGATACAAAAGTAGATTTAACTGATTACGCTAAAAAGTCTGAAATTAAGACTAGACTGTCTGACATGACAAGCGATAGCACACACAGAACAGTTAGTGACACAGAAAAAAACACCTGGAACAATAAGGTGAATAAAATTAATGGTAAAAGTTTATCTACTAATGATTATACGGATGCTGCCAAACAAAAGGTTGACGCTATACCTCCAAGTCCCAAGTACACCGACACAATAACCACTATAAATGGGAAAACAGGCGCTATATCTAAGAGTGACATCACAGCTTTAGGAATACCAGGAAGTGATACGACCTACACCACAGCTACACAGTCCACCAACGGGCTTATGAGTACTAGCGATAAAAAGAAATTAGACAGTTTAAAGCAAGTGACGAAGCAAGATATCAAGAATTTAGGATTTCCTGAACATGTAGTACTTACTGAAAGTGCTTATAACGCTTTGAGCAGTACACAGAAGAACGCTACTGATATATTTTATTATATAAAGGCTTAAATTATGGATACTAGAGAAATAACAAATATTTATAATTCAAATTTTAAAATACAGAAAACAATGAATGCGTCAAACAATATATGGGAAAGAGTGAGACCGTATAGGATTGAATGGACTTCACTTGGTAGAACTTCCGTTCTTACTAAAGACATAGAAAGATCATATTATACATCTTATAAAATTAAAAACGGTGAATTTATAGTTTATGGAAATATTGAAAGCTTAACAAAAGGAGAAGAATACTATATGAACGGTGTTAAAAAAGTAATAATAAGAAACATAGTATCTGATCAATGTGTTGTAGAAAAATTTACTGGGAGAATTATTTATGAAGATTGAAAAGAATATAAAGCGTGTAACTGTTGGAAATACTGACATTCAGCGAATAATGAACGGGGGGGGTATTCTGTGGCAAGATCTAGATGATAATTCAGGCTCTCCTGGTCCTAAGAAATTAATTGGTGGAAATATGCAAGCTGGTTTCTTTGGAGAAGTTCCTATAAGTGAATTTATTTCAGGTGAAGAATTAATAAACACGCTGATTAAATATAGAGGAACACGTCAATTTACTGAAGAACCCTGGTTAAAATTTGTGTATCTTAATAAAATTGAATTTATAGCCAAAAAACCAATACTTACAAGCGTATCTCATGATGAATTAAAGAGTTACAATTTAATATTTGGAGATAAAACAATCAATGTTTTAGGTAAAACATATAAGGTTCGTTTGATTAAAGGTAAAAACGAAGGAGAACAAGACGATGTAAAGAATTATAATGGGGAAATTTTGCATAATTCTGAATGGAATAAATTATTTCTTCCAATTCATGAAAATACACCTGCGAGTTGGGGTTATCAGGAAAATGTCAATTCTATAACCGAAAATTGGAATATTAAATACACGAATGAAGATTTATTGATAGGACACTATGACAACGGTTCTTATTGTTGGTGCCAGGAAAGTGGAGACAGCAGCTATGATGCTTTGGTTCGCGGCGGTAAAGATATTAGTTATTCTGAATCAGTAGGTAGGAGTAAGCATAGCTCTTATTATGGCTGGAGACCAGTACTAGAATTAGTAGAATAGAAAAGGAGTGATAAATTGAAACTATTAAAATATGAAAACCTAGATAAAGACACAGTAGTAGGCATCGTCTTTGACGATAACACCTACGGCTTAGTGCGAATTTTGGACAACACACGTCCAAAAGAAGAAATTTTAAAAGACGCGTATATCATCTTGAAGAATACAGATAGGCTAGACTATACAGGTGATGTATCGACACTTGAAGACCTAGTGCTACCTACATCAAAGCCTACTTTCATGACAGTAGACTTTTACGGCTTCACAGGGCATGTATACGACCAGTATGGAGATGAAATTTTTAAGGACATCACCTTTGAAGTGGTAGGTACAGATAAAGCAAGAATTGAAAATAAAAAACTTATTGAAGAAGAAGTTACTGAAGAAACTTCTTTTTTTATTGTGGCAAAATGCGACAACTTAGAAGAAAAGCAAGAAAGAAAGTTATATCCACGACCAGAAGAGCCTACACCTCAACCTGATATGACAGCGACACTGGTCAAAGAGGTGGCAAATTTAAAGATAGACGCAATCAAAGACAAGCAAATTAACAAGAAACTAGGTCAAGAAGTAGCGAACTTAAAGATACAGTTAATGCAAATTAAAGGGGGTAAATAATGGACTTTTGGAAAATGGCATATGACAACAGTTGGATAGGAATTGACTTACTAAGACAAGCTGTCATCACTGACTCAAATCCTTTTGGAGATATCACAAAAGAGCAATTTAAAGAGATAACAGGAAAAGAATTTTAAGGAGATGACATTATGGAGTACAAGACTATACAAGAACTCTACCTTGCGGTAGGAGCAGCAGGAGCGATTATCGTAATCTTTCTAGGGCTTTTCACTTACCTTGTCATAAGTAATGATAAGAGAAGGACAAAGCAAATCGACGACCTTATCGGCAAAGTAGGCATGCTTCAGATAAATGATACCGACTTTAAAGGGCTCATAGAAGGTCTCACAGAGTCAGTGAAAGAACTGTCCGTCACCAACAGAGTAGTGGCGGACACTGTAAATAGGCTAGACTACTACAACAAAGACCTTCACCGCAAGTTAGAAAAGCATGACGAAAAGTCGGACAAGATCCTGGACGAGGTGAGGAAATGAAAATTTTACTAGATCCTGGACATGGATCAGGACGAAAGCACAATCGAGGCTTCAAGCAAGTGGAGACCTTGCCTTACTGCAACGAGGGCGACTGCAACTTCATCTACGCTCATGACTATTTAAAACCCACACTAGAAAAGTATGGCTTCACTGTAGGACTTACGAGGGCAGACATCAACCAGGACCCAAGTCTACAAGCTAGAGGATTTATGGGCAAAGGCTACGACCTTTTAATCTCCTGCCACTCAAACGCTTCTACAGGCACTGTAAGAGGAGTAGAAATTTGGGATAGTGTAAACCCTAAAGAAAGCATAAAAAACCTCACAGATTTAATCTGTGGGTCTGTGGCAAAGGCTTTAGGTACAACTTACAGAGGGACAAAGTACAGAAGAAACTCACAAGGTCAAAACTACTATGGAATACTAAGACATGGGCAAGCAAAACACAACTTCATCATCGAGCATGTCTTCCATGACAACCAAGAAGACGCTACAGTCTACAGAAAGAATTTAAAAAAGACAGCAGAAGCAGTAGCAGTAGCAATAGCAAGTTACTACAAGGCTAAGTCTACTGTACCGACACTAAAGCCTGAACTCACTGAAGATAAATTCATACAGTCAATAGTAGACTGCTTACAAGGTCAAAACTTAAAGATCTTACCGAGCGTAACCATAG